>Ga0058704_10000126_pt1 | contig 41348 bp, 31 predicted proteins | sample AgamicMgSfe_FD_71363 | JGI IMG/M metagenome (GOLD analysis project Ga0058704, IMG submission 71363) | Agave microbial communities from Guanajuato, Mexico - Mg.Sf.e | ecosystem: Host-associated > Plants > Phyllosphere > Phylloplane/Leaf | place: Guanajuato, Mexico | collected 2012-05-30
CTACCAAGACAGCCCCCAACCCCTCACCCGTCACGCCACCATCTCCGCCCCGCACATGCACGCCGCCGCCGCCGAGTCCCTGCTCCCTTTTCTCCGACCCGGCGCCAGCGTACTCGACATCGGCTCCGGTTCCGGCTACCTCACGCACGTGTTCGCCGAGTTGGTCAAACCCGGGGGAAAAGTGGTGGGGGTCGAGCACGTGAGGGAATTGGTGGCGATGGGGGAGAGGAATGCGAGGAAGAGTGTGGAGGGGAGAGGGTTGGTGGAGAGTGGGGGGTTGAGGTTCGTGTTGGGGGATGGGAGGAAAGGGTTCAGGGAGGGCGCGCCGTGGGATGTGATTCATGTGGGTGCCGCGGCGGCGGAGGTGCATGAGGAGTTGGTGTCGCAGTTGAGGGCGCCGGGGCGGTGAGTGTCTTTTTCCTTCCCTGATCTTGTTTCAAGCGTGATGCTTTCGAGTTTGCCAGGGTTGGCTGTCCAGAGCCTGCTTGTTTCTACACTGGGTTCGAGAAGTTTCGGGGCCCGCGATTGATCGAGAGGGCTTCTATGCATTTTCATCGGGATCGCTGACGCAAAGTGTTCTTTAGGTTGTTCATGCCCGTCGAGGAGAACTTCATGCAGCACATCTACGTCATCGACAAGAAGGAAGACGGCACGGTGACGAAGAAGCAGGAGATGGGGGTGCGGTACGTGCCCTTGACGGACGCGCCGGTGGAGGAGTGATTACTTTTCCAATCACTTTTGAAGGGAGGCGTGCTTCTCTGGCAGGGCATGGTATGGATTACGATTGAATGATGTGCGAACGAGGAGTCCTGGTCTCCGCTGGGTTGTGAGGTTTGCACGGTGTATATAGGCTCGGCTGTATATAACGATGAAGATGAATGCGATGACACAGCGGCTGGGTATATAGCAGCATGATACGATGAAGAAGAGACAATCCTCAACCCACAATCCAAGCTCGCCCAAACTCAACTCATTGGGTTGTGAAGCCCGTCAGGCTTGATAAGTAAGTAGCCAGCGACGGCCTGCACAGAGCCGATGGAATATCTTGTTCTTCAAGGAGAATATCGTTCATGGCTGGCCAGACTTGTTATGTAGGTCAGGCCCTTGGCCCAAGCAGTAAGTCTTGGCCGAAGCCGGCGGGAAAGCCTTCGCCAGCATCTTGCCGCGGTCTGCTAAGGGAGACTGGAAAGCATTCACTTATGCGTACTCTCTCGTGTTTACTGACAAAGCCGACACGAGAATGACGATGATGCTTTCATAATTGGGTATGCTCCGGTCTTGTTGGTCCAGCTGATGATGAAGAAGCTGCTTTACACGCGGCTTGAGACAGCCGCATCGTGGCAACAGCTTCCGGAATCTGACTCGGGACCTGAAGCCAGGCGGATCCGGTAGGTGGACTTAAGCGCTGTGGTCGATCCTGACAGATCGGGAGGATGCTCTCGGCGAGAGATGCCGAGAATCGGACGTCGTTGGAGCAAACCTTTGCCGAACTTGCTCAGGTGCCTGAAAGTGTCACATCAAGCTTGAGGGGTTGGCCTGATGGCACTTGGTGTTGGTGGCAGCAGGATGAATATGTCTTTCGAGTATCGAGATATCGGTACAGCGCCTCCGCCAGAAGACTACACAGGTCAATCGTTAGAAAGCAACAGTCCAATGACGGTCTGGTTTCGCTCGAGCGGCCTAAACTTCCGACAAGTGCACTGCACCGGAAGCCCACTTGCCACTGCAGATTGACCTCGTCCATCCAATCTGCCGTGTACAATGTCCGAGGGCGGGACGAGGGACCAGACTCGATTCGGAGTGGAAGTCGCGCGAGCGTCTCGAAGTTTGGACTCGACGGTGGAGCTGCGCCGCACTATCGGTACAGCCTGCTATGTCGTATCGAACAAACACCGATAAGCCAGAGGCCTAACATCGCAGATATTATCGAGACGAGAGCAAGTGCCCACTGAGAGCGACAAGCGTGAGATTAGCCCCCATTTCGGATCGGAGGGGACCAACAAGTGGACATACCTTCAATCCGGACGCTCCTGAGCTGGCGCTGAGAACTACGGAAGCAGGTGCAACAATAGCGATCTGCAACATCCAATGCATCACGTGGAAGACCTTGCTGTCGTAGAAGCCCCTGCGCAGTGCGGCTGTGGCATCCTCTTCGTCGAGGTCCAGCGATGCGAACATCTCGGATAGCGAAGGGCGCGCCATGCAAGGCACACCTTGTGCTGTCCGATAGATCTGACCAGCAGACTGCGGCGGGTCAAAGGCGTTGTCAGAGTTGGAGCTCGGAGCGACCGCGTTCTGGACGAGCGACTCGCGCATCTCCATGTCTTCTTCCGTAGAGCCGCTGCACGCCTTGTTCTCGTCGTGGGAGCCTGCGTATGCTATTAGGCATCGTTTCTGTTACCGTTGATACACTGATAGTTACCGAAGTGCTCGAGCACCGCCAGTAGCGGCAGAATCAGCAAGAACATGGGCAACAGCTGACCGAAACCCCAGGAGTTCTCTTCATGTCTGATATTGGGCGGCAAGCTCGAGCGGGGAGACCACAGTTGGACAGTGCCCCACCCCAGACCCAATGCCACCATCCACAACGAAGCCAGAAAGGACTCGGCAAGGTTGGAGATGGCGAGGAGGGGAATATATAGGCTCATCAGGGCCTGGTAACGGCGTGACTCGGTCGCCGACCTTGAGCGTGAGGAATAACTCGCGGCGATCCGGTGGAGAGGTCTCTCGAAAACACGCAGTGGAGACGTCCGCAATCCTTGCCGCAGGAGTCTCTTGCCAGGCTCGAAAAGCATTGCAGCCTTCCAAGCATAGCTCAAGACGAGGATGATGTACGAACCGACCGTGTCCGGGCTGACACCGGTCCAGCCATCGATGCTGCCCTCATATTGAAGCTCACTAAGCCCTGAGCTCAGACTGGCCAAGTCCATGTTCCAGAAACAGTGCGCCGGAAGCTGCATGGAGTCGCAGGTGTAGGCGTTGCCATAACCATCGGAATACGATGGGTTGGCTATTGCGACCGCCCACGCCACCGATCCACTCGGAACGATAGAGACGACGAGTAGTCCAAACAGTATAGTCATGCCAGCGATCCGCCACAGGCGCAGGGTCTCGTTCGCTTGCAGGTAGTCGCGCAAGAAGGTAAGCGAGGTCAGATGGACATTGGACGCCATCCAGCCAAGATAGGTCACGACCTGCCAATGGTAGACGGTGATGTCTCGCCATTCGATGAAGCCAGCGACAAGTATCGCGATGCCGGTCACTATCTGTTGGTCGCTGAACACCAAGACCGCTTTCCGTAGGGTCCTGTACCAGCGTGACGATCCTCGAGCATGGCGCTTGACAAAGAGGGTGTCACAATCCCTCAGGAGCTCGGCAGGGAGAAGGCCGAACCAGTACGCCGCAGCGGCGAAGATGAAGGAGATCCAGGCGCTGGCCAGAAATGCTATGAGCACCTACAAAGGGATCAGCCACTGGTCCAGCAGAGGCGTGGTTCGCGCGCAATACTTGCACCAATGCCCGAGATGTCGGGGTTCGAGACGGGCGGGGTGGAGCAGATCGATGAGATGTTGCGCTGCTGAATGTTGTCGCAAGACATCTCTTACCAATATGAACAGTAAGTTGCACGTTAACACACACACCGCGACGGCAGTATATAATAATCTCTTGGAGATCTGGAGAGATTAGGAGGCGCCCTGGGCGCTCCGCCTCGTGCACTCAGCCTCCTGCATTAGCCCCGTCAGGCGCCCCGTCTACCTGGGCAATAATGCATTTGGGGATGAACACCTCCCCATACGCTCAGAAGGACATGGTAGCTTTGTGCATTGAGCGACGTACACCGCCCATCGTGTCGAGTTTGACCAGCCTTATAAGGGCACGGAGTGAAGTAACACGGAAAATACACACTAGGAAGAAGATAGTAGAATGTATCGGAGTACAGTCAGTCCTAAAAGCATTTTCTAGTAAGGGGTCCTTGATGAGCTGTTATGTGATATCTAATAGATGCTATACTATTAAATTAGTTTCTTAGAGATTGAAGTAGTGTGTTAACTATGTTAGTAGAAAGTCTATAAATAACAGCTGTTTGAAATCTATATTACATAAGAATATTGAGTATAAGTACTATATATATTCTATACCTACTCATAAAGCAATACTTATTCTATATGAGGGAATGATACATTATTAGGTTTTAGGTTTAGGCTAATACTAAGTTAGTCTAGCTCAGTGTGATCGATCTGGCTGTCGAGTGGGACTCGAGGGCGTAGCACACGGTCGACTGGCAGCGCCACAGCCGCAGCTTCAGCAAGCACGGCGTAGAAGTCCTTCGGATCGGAGCTCGTCGACAATGGTCTCGGACGCTTGCTTGATAGTGTAGGGGAGCAAGCGATCTTTTGCGTTGGGGGTATGGACCTCGGACAGTATCCATTTGGCCACGAATGCGCTGCTCATGCCACGATCAGGAGACAGCAAGTACCACATGTCCAGCCCGGCGTCGAATGAGGGCAACGAGAAGAGGGCATGTCTGAGGTATCCGTCAAAGAGCTCTGGCCATGGATGTCAGCGGCTGGATCCAGATGTCGATCAGCGGCAACCTACTGGAGACGGTTCTGGTATGTACCGCCTCCCGAACTTCGAGGGTATACACCAGTTGCGAGAAGAGCAAGCGGAGAACATCATCAGGGAGTCCTAACAGTGACATTCTGATTGATTATTGGCAAGGTCTTGCAAGACAACTACCCTTCCTGTCGCTGGCGCTTCCACGTAGACGTTCGTGTCCAGCGCGTGTGCTGCGCGCACTATGTGAAGAGATGATGGGAGGTCGATCCGGTCAGGTCATAACATCATAGATCTGTTAATCATGTACAGGCAGCGCATGTACTTTTGCCAATGGTAGAAAGGCAGACGCGGTAGGAAGTGGTAGGATTGAAGTTGTTGGCAAAGGCGACTTGCCTTCTTATTATACCGTCAAGCGACCCAGGGACGACACCTGCTTCTATGAGGTAGGGACATAGCTACCTCTTTGTGACTCACATATACAGTAAAGAAGGGCGGTAACCCTCGACGTGTTTCGAAGAAGCGGGTTGCCCGGCGCTTAAGTAGGGATGGACTCTACATGTAGCCAATGACCTGATGTGTAGATCTCCTACAGTCTGTAAAGACAGGTACCTGTCACCCTGTACCGAGCCCTTCGGCCATGAAGGCCCCAAAGCGAGAGAAACACGCCAGCAACCCAAGAGCACAGGCGAGAACGAACGACCACTCCACCTTCACCCACCTCACTACGACCAAGACCAACCACCAACCAGAAACATATCCAGAAGATGAAGGAGGAAGAGGGAGAAGAAAACACCAAATAATTCCATTCTATCAAAGAAGCAAGCAAGCAGGCAAGCAAGCAAGCATACATAAACTTAAGAACCCGATCAAAAAACAATCAACCCAACTCCCTCCTCTCCCCATTTGCCCAGTTCCCATTCCATGAGGAAAGAATATCCCTCTCTCTGCAAATGTGCATGCGCGCGGCAAAACGCTTTGTTTTCGGAAAATCTTCTTCTCCGTTTCCATGTCCCTTTTCTTTTCCATGTTTGGTGTTGGTGGAAGCACCGCGATGATGGTGATGTTACAAAACCCAATAATGGAATTGAGAGGGGAAGCTTTCCCTCCCACCCTCCATTCCCACCACTGCACTTCCTTCCTTCCCAAAGAAGATAGGTTACACGCGCGCTTTTCAGATATTGTAATAATCCAACATCGCGATCCCCCTCCGGGACCCAGCGCCCACAGCGCCGGCAGACGTAGCCGCAGCACCCGTGAGCGCGGTGCCCGTCTGCGAGGAGCCCATGGTGTCGTTGTTGTTCCAGTTGGCGGGTTGCTGCAGGCCCATGATGGAGATCTGGGGGTCGATGAACTTGCTCGCGATGATGGGCCCGACGATGAGGACGATGAAGAGGAGGAACATGCTGAAGTACATGATGGCGTAGCGGACGACGCGGCGGCGGCGGAGCTTGGATTGCTTGAGGGAGTAGATGGGGGGGCGGATTTGGCGGCTGGGGAGATATTAGCTTTTTGGGTTTTTTTATTTGAGGGGGGGATATTGGACATACCTAGGACGCAGCCAGAAGAGCATGACGGAGTGGAACTTGTCAATGTACGGGACGAGCAAGGCGGGCGCCATGAAGAAGAGGATGACGTGGCCGAGGACGAAGTCGGCGGAGAAGAAGCCCATTTCGGTGATTTTGCAGAGGAACTCGCGGCCGGGCTGGGACATGGAGTGCCAGCCCATCGAGTACCACTTGCCCGTCCACCACGCTATGTTGGACGTGTCGGCGCGGAACTCCCGGGTCAGGGCGAGGGCGATGATGAGCTTGTAGATGAAGCGCTGGATGGCCATCGTCGCGATCATGCCGAGCAGAGCCTTGGTAAAGCTCCAGCCTTCCAGAAAGAACATGACCTCGAAGAAGGCGATGAGCATGATGACGGCGATCGCGTGTGCGATGCCGGCCAGCACGGCGCCGAACTTCTTGCAGCACATGGACAGGGCGGGGCCCATACAGCAGGCCATGGCGAAGAAGCCGATGGCGACGCCGGCGTTGACCGCGATGGGGCCAAAGGCCACGATGGCGATGCGCAAGATGGCGTTGGGCGGGTCGATGGACGTGCCGGGGTTGTCACCGGCGGTCACACCGGTACCGGAGTTGATGTAGAGGTAAGGGAGAAGCGTGGCGGCGACGTACACGAGCGGGCCCAAGACCTCGGCGAAGAAGACGTTGGTGAACTTCGCACGGGGGGTGTCACCGGACAGCTTGGCCGACGGTTCGCCGAGAGCCTTGCGCTTGAAACCGGTCAGACGCGTGCGCGACAGACGCACGAAGCCAATCCAAGACGCCGAGTGGGCCTTGGTGTTGCCGCGCGACAGCCAGCGGAGGAACTCGCGGTAGTCGATGAAGAAGTCGGACCACGAGAACTGGTGCGGATTGAACAGAAATGGCGACATGGTCAGGGAGATGGCCATGGTGATCCAGAACCAAAGCAACCAGTAACCCCAGACGGTCAACGTCCCGAAGAGCAACATCAACAAGATACGGGCGCCGAGGTAAATGCACGGTCCGGCGAAACGCGAGTAGAGGACACCGAACGGCATGCGTGCCGTCGCGAATCCACGGCCGGTACCAATGTAGCGAGCGCCGCCGAAGGTGAGATCCTGCTGCAGGGAGTACGCGTAGATCTGACAGACGAACACCTCAAAGAGCGGCGAGAGCGAAGAGAAGTGCTTGGCCAGACGGGTGGCGGCACGCCAGAACCCACGTTCCGTCAACTCCTGGATCGTCAGCGGGACGAAGGAGATGAAGAAGACGATGAAGATGGAGACGATGCAGCGCTCGACCCAATTCATGATAGGAATGAGGTTGGCGCAGCCGGTCGGGTAGAGCGGGTCCGTGATCGGGACGTTGCGGTTGTAGTGGCAGGTGATGGTCTCGTGGCGCAAGGCGCCCAGATTGATCAAGCACCACATGAAGAGCTGGACCGACAACATGATGAACAAGTTGTTGATGTGGAAACCCGGGTGGGCGTAGTAGAACGAGAGGAAGCGGTCGAGAGGGAGCTGCGTGCCGAGGTAGTAGTACTCGCGAGACAACATCTGCTCGCCCATGCCGGTGCCGATCTTGGTGGTGAAGTTGAGGATGGAGCCGAAACCCAAGTCGCGACCCTTGCCGCACTGGTAGTATTCGCAGTGTTTGATGCGGCCACCACGCAGGACGGCGTTCATACCGGCGTAGATGTCCTCGTTCAAGTGCAAGCCCTTCTGAGCCTTGGAGACACCGCCACGAGTCGTCATGAAGATACCGTTGAGGAAATCGGGGTGACCGTAATGGAGCTTGCCACCGATCTGAGCCAGCGTACGTGCGAAGAGGGTACCGAACGTCTGTTCCTTTCCGGCGGCAACGTCACCCAAGATACCAATGTTCTCGGAGAAGATGTATTCACGGGCACCGAGGATGGCCACGGGGTTGAAGTTAGTGGGTGGCAGGCCGGGAGTGTAAGGTGAGACGTTGTCGGTGGTCATCTCCTCGAACTCGGCGAGCACCGAGCGGATCTTCAAGCACTCCTCAAGGTAGTTGTCCTGGTTGGCGTCGATGAGCTGGATGTACTCGCCACGGTAGAAGATCAAGCAGTGGTTCTGGTTGTCCGACTTGCCGTCACCAAGAATGGGGTTGCCGGAAAGCATGACGCGGAACTTGGGACGACGCATGCCGTTCTCCATGATCTCCGAGTGACCGTCGATGAGGGCCGAGTACAGTCTCGGGTCCTCGCCCTCGTTGGTCGGGGGCTCCTCATCGAGGTACGCAATCTGCAGATCGGGGTAGGCGCGGAGCAAGAACTCGGCGTTCTCGCGCTCCTCCTTGGAAAACTTGGCGTAGCGCTGCATCGAGACCACAATCTTGAACTTGCGGCGGGCCATACGCTCGAGCTCGCGCTCCAGCTTGTCGGAGTTGCCGCCGAACATCTGGACGACCTCTGGGTTCTCGACACGGTAGAGCAGCTTGATCGCACGGCTGTAGTTCATGAAACCAGAGATCGTGCGATAGAGGGTCTGCGAACGCAGGGAAGCCCAAATGCGCGTGCGGAGGGTGTATTCGGGTGCCGCCGACTTAAAACCGATGCAGTAGAAGGGCAAGTCGTCAATCTTGCTCTTGGCCGTGTCCTTCTCGTTCTTCTCGAAGTCGCCGTTGAACTGCGAGGTCTCGTCGGCAAGGATCTTGGTGTCCTTGACGAAGCAGTCCCACTCGTGCGGGTGCAGTTGCTTGAGATACTCCAGCATGGTGACACGCGAGTAGGGCTCGTCTTCACGGATGATCTCACGAAGAGACAACAGGATCTTCTCGCTGTAGTGCGGGATCATGACGGTGAAGGTCGGCATGTTGTCGACCGGCAACGGCTCCGGGATGGGCGTCGAGAGCGACTGGGCGAAGAACGAGATACGGCGCTCGGCCTCGGACATGGCGGGGAAAAACTCAGTCTTGAACGAGTGGTCTTCCTGCGAGACGAAGAAGGTGGGCGCGCGGAGCGTACGCTTGCCCTCTTGCTCAGACGGAACCTGGTGGTAGAGCAGTTTCTGCACGTGGTCGATGGCGAGCAGATGCTCACGGTACATGGAGATGACGATGGCGTTCCAGATCTGCGAGATCAGGACCTTCGGCTTGTACTTGATCTCCATGTCGGTCGTGGCCAAGATCTTGGAGTACACACGCTTCGGCAAGCGGGAGAAGATGTTCCTCCACGGCGTCCAGATAGAAACACCGAGGTAGAAAGAGCGCGCCACGGAGAAGACGCAGTTCCAGATGATGTACCAGAGGTAGGTATCCAAAAAGAACAGAATCAAATCCGTGAAGTACATCAGGATGAGAAGTACGATCGGCTGCTTCTTGCAGAGGATGTTGCCGACGTAGGTAATACCCACGCAGTTCCGGATGTTCATCGTGGACAGGATGCGGATCGGGTCACGGATCGAGAGCGTCAGGAAGAAGTAGGATTCCGTCAATTTCGCGGCGAAGACCAAGACCCAAAGACCGTACGACATCCACATATCGTTGCCGTGCAGGCGAGGCCAGCTGGCGGTGAAGGTCTGACTGGCCACGTATTGCCGTCTCTTTCCCTTCAGGTAGCTGCCGAACAGACCTCCAAGGGGCATGATGGCGAAGAAGAGGAAGGTCACGAGCGCGATCAAGAATTGCACGACACCGAGAATGGTGGCAATCTTGCCCTGCGAGTTGACGCCAAAGATGTACACGGCCGGGCCGATGTTGATGACGAAGAGGACGATGAGGAGCAACAAGCGCTTGGTCAAGTGTTGAGCACCGGCCCATCGTCGCGGAACGTACGTCCATTCCACCAGAGTGGCGATGATCTGGATGATACAGGCCAGCGTACCGCCAAGACCGACGGCGGACCAGCTCGCGCCAACGTGAGGCTGGTTGTTGACCTGTTGCTGGTAGTTGTGGGTGTACAGTGTTGGCGAGTTGTGCGCGGTGTAGAACCAATAAACGACCACGTGGATGATCCAGATGCGGTTGAAGTTGGTGACCATGTGAAACCAGGAGCGAGTCTCCTTGTAGGTCTTGAAAAAGGCCTTCTTCCAGATGACATCCTTCAGTCGCTCGAACCGCTCGGCGGGCGGCAGGTCGACCAGACGGGTCTTGTCTTCGAAAGCGATGCGCTCGATGCCCTCCGGGTACCAGAACAGCTGGTTCATGTCGTCGTAACCGATGATGTGGTTGTGATCACGTTCCTTGCGGACATACTTGCCGTCATAGATCTCGTAGCCTTGATCTCTGCAGTAATTGTAGAGTGGCGTGATGCAGTTGTTCAAGTACGTGAACTCGTCGACCGGCTCCACGCGGTTCTGGCACGCTGGGGAGTGCAGGTAGTCGTCGGCGCACTTGAAGATGAAGCACAGCACTTCCGGCATGAAACGGACTTGGTTGGCTTCACCCCAGCAGAGCAGGTAGAGCGCGATCTGGCGAACTCGGTCGTGCTGAGACATCCGGTTCATCCGCGTCTTCCAGCGGTACTCTGCCGCTTCCAAGCTGTTGTCACCTTCAAGACTCTCGAGCGTCTGTTCCTCGTTCTGAGGGTCTGCGCCGCTCTTCTTGGCCGCTTTGCGAGCCTTGCGGGTGGCTCGGCTCGCCTTGCCAAGCTTCATGTTGGCAAACCCGACGGCGTCATCCAAATCCAAATGAGCGGCGAAGTACCATCTCCGGAAGTTGGCGTTCTCGCCACCGATGTAGTCGGCGTGCAACGAGAGGAGGGCCTGGTTTGGCGACATGCGAGAGGCACGGGAGTCGAGGAGGGTCATGAAGTGGTCGAACATGTTGCGCATGCTGTCACGCTGGAATCCAAATTTCGCCGTCAGGTCGAGAAAGATGTCCTCGATCTCTTCCTTCGAGAGCGGGATCTGAGCGTCGGACGTCCACGCCGGGTACGGCTCGCGAGAACGCTGACCGGCTGGCAAAGCGCTGGTGTAGTCCATGCCGTACACGGGCGTCGACGCACCCGAGGAGCGGTTGCCGCCGTACGAGACCTGCGATGAGGGTGGTCGGTAGCCGCGGCCTTGGCCTTCGCCATACGAGTTGTAACGCTCGTCGCCGCGACCGTAGTAGTCCATTTCGGCTGCCCTCGCCATGTCGGACCTCATGGTGAAGTCGCTGAACGTCTCCGAATCCTCCTCGGAGTCGCCTTGCCGAGCACCGCCTTTGCGTTGGGCATAGCCGCGACCTTGTTGCTGCGGGGGTTGGCCACCCGGGGCACCTTGGTCGTAGTACTGGTCATTGTAGTACTCGTCTTGATAGCCCTGCTGGCCGGCGTCGTAATAGCCGTCCTGCTGGTATCCCTCCTGACCGCCTTGGTAGTAGCCATTGTCATCGTAGTAGCCGTCTTGCTGGCCCTGACCGTGACCATAGCCTTGCTGGTCGTAGTAGCCCTGCGGCTCGTCGTGATAGTATCCATCATCTCCTCCTTGATGGGCGTAGCCTTCGTCATAGCCACCCTGCTGAGGAGGGTGCGCCATGTCGGGTGGGCGAATTACAGATTACTGGAAAGCGATGTCAGTAGAGTTTGACGGAGGAGGTTGCGTGTGAAAGGATTTGGTGTAAACGCGGCCGACAGAGGCCCGGAGGCCAAGGGGTGCGCGGCGTGTGTGTCTGAGACAGCCACGGTCGCAGCGGTGGGGGGCGAACGTACAATTTTCAGGCGTGAAGCATGAGAAGTATCAGCCTGGGAATGACAGGAAGGGTGGTCGATAGTAAGCCCAATGGCGTGGCGGATGTTGGGCGAGATGGGATGTTGTGAGTGATTTGTGAGTGTTGTGGGTGTGGTGTTGACTTTTGGGAAGGCGAGCGAACGAGCGAGCGTCGGCCGTCAGCGAAGATGCGGCAACAAGGGGGAGGACGATGCAGCTTCCGGGCGTGTGGCGGCCGCACAACAGCACCACAACAACAATTTGTGTGCGCGGTAGAGTGCACGGGCCGGCAGCGGTGCGGGCAGGTGGAAGGCTGATGTATGATGATGGATGCTGCAGGCAGCGGGCGGGTGTCGTGAAGGGGAAGTTTGCGGCTTCTCGGAGGGAGAGAGAGAGAGAGACAGAGTTGGGGTGGTGGTTGGTGTTGCTGTGAGAACGCGCGTTCAAGGCCGGCGAAAGCCAATGCACTGCACCTCCTGACGAGCGGGCCCGCTGATTGGCGGCTTCGTGGCACCAAGTCCGAAGAAAGGTCGCACTTGACGGGAAGGTCTCTTCAAGTCGTCCACTTGCTGCACCGGAGGGAGGGTGGTGGTGGTGGTGGTGGTGGTGGAAGGTGAGAGAGGGTGAGGAGGAACAGGTGAGGTGAAGGTCGAAGAGTGGAACAGTAGGAGGGTAGGGAAAAAGGGAGAAGGTAGGAGCGTTGAAGGGGGAATTGATGATGACTGATCGATGATATGGAGATTCTCAGGCAGGCGTGGGCCGTTGGCGTGGCGTGGCGTGGCGTGGCGTGGCGTGACAGGGGAGGGGAAAGGGGGCAATCAACAACAACATTATTGTATTATAACTATTCCGATCGTTTTCCACACTACCAGACTTCTACCACCCGGCACACGCACACAGTACAGGGAGAGGGAGAGGGGGAGTGCATTATGGCTACTGTACTCAATGCACTGTACCCGGCATGGTAGACCCCCCTAGTGCAGGTCCAGGTGGGTACCATCCATCAAAGGTGTTCAAGCATCACAACAAGCCTCTCACCTCTCACCTCTCACCTCTCACCACTCACCACCAGTGCACCACCAGTGGCCACCCACTTCCCGTCCTCCGGTCAACTCGTTGGCTCGGGCCTCGGGACCGCTCATCAAGCAAGCCTTGTGGCAATTCACGAATCACGAATCATGACCGGGGCCTTTTTCAAACGGTCTCCTAGTCCTCTCATGCACATCCACGGACCATGGAACGACTTCACGTGTGCAGGAGAAAGCCTGTCGGATCACTTCGGCGACTGATGATTGCTGGAGAGAGAGAGAGAGAGAGAGAGAGAGAGAGCCGGTGAGAAAAAGCCACACGTATCTCAATCTCAACAAATCGCCGGACTCACCTCTGATAGCGGGCGATCGTATCGTTATACCGGACGTGCTTCAACCGGTTGTCACGAGGTGCATATGTGTACTGTATTCACCAACTTACATATTTGCAGTTGGACTCTAGTACCTGTAACCTGACGCCCCCCTCCACATTTCGGCATCCCGACGATCAACAACAAATCCCACCCCGAGGTGGCGACGACTCGCTGAGACTGAGAGAGAAAGCTGGCTATTTTTAAAACACGTTCGCTTCGAGACGTTCGTTCTGTCATATATGTAGTACTACTACTACTACTACTTACATATTAGCAACCATCACGCCACCGCCTGCTCACCAACATCGAACTCGAGGCATACATGTCATCATCGTCATGGAAGAGCATATGATAACAAATGACATTGATGGCAACAGAAGAAATCTGTCAACCTTCTGCTCAACCCTCCACATGCATTACCTGCACTGATGCACAGCCACAGTCGTGTCGCCACCCGAGCTCATCACGATGAATGGTGATGTGCAGATTCCCACCTCAACAAACCCGCAACAACCGGTACAGTATAGGATACTTTTACTTCTAACAATCCCTCATCTGGTGTCGCGGCGTTCTGCGTCTACACAGTATCAGGAGCAACCTCCGCTCGCTTGCGCTGGCCCTACATGCATCGATATGTACGTACTCTGAGGTACTGTACCTAGATGTACTCTAGACAGATTCGCCAACCCGGGTATGCCAAATGGCATCACCAATCGACGCACTCGACCACGTACCTGCGCTAGCTCTGGCGGGAGTAGATGCGGTTTGATCTTCCTTTCTTCTGTCGGCGATTTATCACAGTAGGTGGAGGACGATGCTCGTTCTCTCCGGCACTCTTGTGAAGAAGTCAAACGTCGGATGTCAAATCGAATAGAATCCGTTGCTCTCCCCTTACATAGTAAATATAATAATAATAATAATAATAATAATAATAACAGATCGTTCGAGACCGCCATCTCGAAGTCGAGCGTAGGAGCAGATCGGTTCTCCGTGGAGGAACGTGGTGATACCTCTCCCTACCTAGGTACCATCTCATCATTCTCATAGTGTTTGAATGGTCAGGTGGGGTTGATTGTCGTGTGGTCATGATGCCTTTGATTCGTCGGGCAGCAGCATCTCAAGGTTTTGTATGGAGTATGGAGGATAGCAGAGCAACCAGACGACAGAAGATGGTCCGCGGAGAGGCAGCCCACCAGGAAAGGAAGGTTGACGCAAAGCGTTGGGCCAACAACGGATCACTTTTATTAAACAACCCAAATCCACAATTCTACGCGTTCGTTTTGTTCTAGGTAGTACCGTATGGGAAACGCATCGCCCACTAGTACGCAACCCTCGGCGGATGCCGTATCTACAACATGCACCTGCACGTGTGTGAGGTTGAACCGTAGATGTTTTCGTTGTCCCTACCGGATGGTATGTCAATGTACCGTACAGTGAAGACTGGATGCAGAGAAGAAGCCCGGCAGTCCCTAGGTACAATCTGATATCCAACTGTTCCAACGACGCTGTCTAAGCTGGCTCCAGACGCCCATCATCAACGGTTGTAGATAATCACCGAGCCTTCACGCTGAGCCGGTCTGCGGTTGCGTTGATGATGATTGAGATGCGAGTGGCGAGGTGGATGTGGATGTGGATTTGTTGTGGGCGTGTGTGGTGCTTGCGCGTCCAATCCGCCGCCATTCCCTTTCCAGCCCTGGCCAGCGGTCCCTGACTCCTGACCCAACGTCGGCGTGTGTCTCTCTTGTTCCTACCGGAAAACAATTACCATCACTCCAACATCAACGTCGTTCATCATCATCATCACCATCACCACCTTTACACCTCCCTCCCATCTACTCCTTCTTCTTTGGGCACCCGACTTGGCGACTTGCACACGCTCATTATCCTACCGTCCACTGGTCTGCGACAGGCACAACCCTCCCAACTTCTTCCCCCCCTTCGACGAAGTCGCAGGGTTGGGTCACATCATCACCGCATAGCATTGTAATCACCCACCCTCTCCCGCACAACATGAGAGGATTCGGCACCGCCTCGGCCGCGGCCGCCGTCATCGCCGCCACCAGTTTCTTCGTGAGCACCGTGGTCGCCGACGTCGACCCGATCGTCATCAAGGGCTCCAAGTTCTTCTACAAGACCAATGGCACGCAATTGTAGGTGTTGGGGAGATTGCGCTGTGTGTTCATTGGGGGTTTGGGCTAACGGGACCAGCTTCATGAAGGGTGTCGCGTACCAACAAGACTACACCGGCAACGGTAGCACCGCCGCCTCGACCAACGAGTACACCGACCCCCTCGCCGATGAGGCGGGCTGCAGCCGCGATATCCCCTACCTCCAGCAGCTGCAGACCAACACCGTCCGCGTCTACGCCATCAACCCCACCTCCAACCACGACGCCTGCATGACCGCGCTCGCCAACGCCGGCATCTACGTCGTCGCCGACCTGTCCGCGCCCGGCCAGTCGATCAACCGCGCCGATCCGGCCTGGAATGACGAGCTGTACACTCGCTACACCGGCGTCGTGGACGCCATGGCCAAATACAACAACGTCTTGGGCTTCTTCGCCGGCAACGAGGTCTCGAACGCGCCCAATAACACTGACGCGAGCGCCTTCGTCAAGGCCGCGGTCCGCGACACAAAGGCATACATCAAGCAACGGGGATACCGCACGATCGGTGTCGGGTACGCCACGAACGACGACGCCTCGATCCGTGAAAACATGGCCGACTACTTCAACTGCGGCGACCAGGCGAGCGCGATCGACTTCTGGGGGTACAACATTTACTCCTGGTGCGGTCAGTCCTCGTACCAGCAGTCCGGGTACAACGACCGCACGCAGGAGTTCTCTTCCTACTCCGTCCCGGCCTTCTTCGCCGAGTACGGTTGCAACACCCCCTCGCCACGTGGCTTCAGCGAAGTCCAGGCTCTGTACGGGTCGCAAATGACTCCGGTGTGGTCGGGCGGGATCGTCTACATGTACTTCCAGGAGGAAAACAATTACGGTAAGTAATTCTCTCCCGAAGATTTGTGGATGGCAGCAGGCATCCCTAACGACACGCAGGCCTCGTCTCCGTTAGCGGCAACAGCGTCACGCCCAACCAAGACTTCAAGAACCTCGCCAGCCAAATCGCCAAAGCCTCGCCCAGCGGCGTCGCCATGAGCGCCTACAACCCGACCAACTCCCCACAAGCCTGCCCGACCGAAGACGGCAGCAGCTGGGCCGCCAAAGCCACCCCGCTCCCGCCGTCCCCGAACCCCGCGCTCTGCAGCTGCATGTACCAATCCCTCGGCTGCGTCGTCGCGCCCAACACGGACGCCTCGGACTTCGAGGACCTCTTCGGCACGGTGTGCGGCTACGGCGCCGCCATCTGCGCCGGCATCGCGGCCAACAGCACGACGGGCACCTACGGCGCCTACGGCATGTGCAACGACACGGAAAAGCTCGGCTTCGCCTTCAACAACTACTACGCCGGCCAGTCGTCCAGCGCGTCCGCCTGCGACTTCTCCGGCGCCGCCACCGTCCAGGCCGCCGCGACCAACAGGCCTTCCTCCTGCTCGGCGCTCATGGCGCAAGCCGGCACCGCCGGCACGGGCACCGTCACGAGCGTTCCTTCCGGGACGGCCGGGTCGGGCTCCGGTGGTTCGTCCGGTGGTGCCGCGGGCTCCTCGGCTTCGAAGAGCAGCGCGGCCGGGGCTGGACACGTGCAGAGCGTGGAGAACAGTTTGGGCCCCGTGGTGTTTTTCGCGGCCGTCGCGGCCGTGTCTGGGGTGGGCATGATCTTCTTGTGAGAGAGAGGATATACATCTTTATTGTTTGTTTGTTTGTTTAGAATGGAAAAGGGGAGAGGTGTGTGAGAGTGCGTGGGTCGTAGTCGGGGTTTTGTTTCTTATTAGCCATGGTTTTGTGTTTTCCCTTTTTGTATGAGAAAATTGGAAACATTCGACCAACTTTTTTCCTCCTCCTTCTCCTCCTCCTCCTGAGGCGGATCATTTCATCAGCATTCTCATCGCGACGGATTTCTGTGCGACCGTAGCTGCCGTTTCGTTCATCCGTTGATCTATTTATTCTATGAGCTGCCGGAAGGTTTGTCCCTTTTGATCTCGTTTGTTCGTCGCTAGTACATAGCTACGGTGCTTATCGTGTTTGCCCGAGTGTTCCTCCTGCAAACTCGACCAGCTGATGAGTCCGGCAGGCAGCGTGCAGCTGGCTGCCGTGGGAGGGTACCTAGTAAATTAATAATCAGTAGTAAAAGTCTTCGCTCAGTTGACGGACCCTCCAACCAATCAAGCACTGTATCTATGGTGGTACCCTGAGCATGGATGGTATCGGCGAGAGGGGACTAGTAAAAAGCAACTGGTTGGGAGAACGGGAAGAAAAGGCCGACTACTTACGAGTGGATGGTAATGTAGTAACATTTCTCGTTAGACACACGTGGATGGAGGAACGCTGGGACTTTACTTTCAGTTCGGAGCTGCGAAAACAGATGGATCTGACTTTGGGACACAAGAGGCAGAAAGGCGGATTGGCTTTGCGCCAGCGAAGTGAAAACGATCTTGAGCCGAAAATTCCCATTCGGATTGAAGACAACGCCGCCGTGTTGCGCAGGTGTATGTCCCACATTGCATCGCCAGGTTGAAATCACACCCTTTCCGTCAAAAGACAATCCCATCGCTATGCAAACATCGGTTCGACGTCGCGAAAAACGCCCACGCTGTTGTAAAGCGGCAGAGATATCTCAAGGCGCAGATCACAATCACACTCACAATCATTCACATCACATCACAACCTGCCGCCACGGTCAGCCACAAAGAGCATCAGATCGCGCGAGGAGTGCAAAGCGAAAGACTTACACAATCCCCATCCTGCTTATGCGCCGGCACACCCATTTCCTCGAACGTCTTGGGCCCCTTCCCGGGCGTCTGAGGTGGTTGCTGGGAAGGTTTCGCCTGAGCACCGCTCGACGTCGCCGTGGCGGGCTTGGGCGTGCCACTGGGAGCCGGGGGTTTGGGGACGGTCGAGCTGGACACGGGCATGCTGTCCTTCGACGGCAGCAGCGGTCTCCTGCTGTCCGGTGGCCGAGAGCCGGGGCGAGAAGGCGGCGCGGACGTTCGGCCGGTTGCTTGAGGGAGGTCGAAGTTCGGCATGCTGCCAGAGTGTTTCAGGACTGGTGAGGCTGCTCCTCCCGGCCCGGAGGTGCGACTGCGGCGTTCGTCGGGTGGGGCGGAGAAGCCGATGTCGAGTCTGGAGGCGCCGGGGAGCTGTTGGGGAGCTGCGGGCGCGGTTGGTTGGTGCGCAGGCAGGGGAGGACGCGGTTGTCCGTTGAAACCGGATCCTGCTTGGAAGTTCTGCATTCCCGCTGGGCCGGAAGCGATGCGTTGGCCTCCGCCGAGGCGTGCTCGTGGGTCGAACGAGCCTTGAGGTCCGGCTGTCATTGGTCTTGCTGCAGGCGTGAGGCCTGAGGAGGGGTATGCGAGTCTGTTACTGCCATATGATGGCATTTGAGGCGCGGTCATGGTGGAGCTGGGACGATTATCCGGGTTGAGTTGGAAGGCGGAGCTTGGTCGCGTGTCTGGAATGATAGTAGTGGCTGGCCTAGGTGCTGACTGAGCGTTGAAGAACCCTCCCATCGGACCGAAACGTGAAGGTGGCTGTTGCGATGGCGGTCCGTCTGCCGTGGGATAAGGTGCCACGGATGTAGATCGATGATCCACCGGCCCAACGGTTGATGGCCGGTTGTCCATCGGGTACGGGGCAGTCGAGGACACTCGCGGTGGCGGCTGGAAGCCATTACCAGGAGGTGGCACCGCGTTTGACGTAGGTGTGCCACTTCTGTAACCGCCAATCCTGTCGCTACTCGCCACGTTCGGGTTAAGCGAACTACGCGCTTGTTGCCTCTGTGCGAAACCTTGCGGCCTCACGCCTCGCATGGAACCATGCTGTGACTTGATCCTGGTGATTGCGACGTTTTCGTGGTCCTTCCTCGACAGCACCTGCTTTCTCGACAAGCCTTCAATACGTCCTCTGGCGTCTTCGTTGCCGTGCTTCGCAGCGCGCTGGTACCATTCGAGAGCCTTGTCGAGATCGACGGGTACGTACATGCCGATCTCGTGAAAGTAGCCAAGAGCGAACTCAGCGGTCGCAAGACCGCCTTGGGAGGCGCGCTCGGCGTACGTGTAAGCCAGCTCTTCGTTCTTCGGGAACAGACCCTCGGAGCCAACGAGAAACCATTTGCTGAGCGCCATATCCGCTTCAGGCTCTCCCTGCTTGGATGCGAGCGCGTTGTAGTGCATCGACAAGGCCGGATTGAACTCGCACCCGAAGCTGCCAAGCTCGTAGGCGGATCCCATCTTCAGCTGGGCTTTGGCGAACTTCAGATACGCCGCCTTTTCGATGTTGATGCGTGCTTGTCGCTCGTCCGGCGTCAGGAAACCTTCGGGTAATTCAATCTGCGGAAGCTCCCTCGCCAGTAACATCCCGTAGACATAAGCACCCTGCGCGGCGTTCTCATCGGCAGCTTGCGCAGACTGCATGATCAGGTCAATCGCTTTCGCGAAGTCTTGCTGTTGTCCGTGTTGACCCCGAAGTGTCATCATGCCGAGCCTGTAACATGACGCCGCGTCACCGGCGTCCACACCGCGGTGGTAGTGCCTCAACGCTTTGACCGGATCGTTGTAGGATTCATAGAGCATGCCGATTCTGTACTCTGCGCGCGCATAACCCCTGTCTGCGGCCCGGGAGTAACACCTGAATGCTTCCTTCTTATCTTCTCGTTGCCCGAAACGGCCCCACTCCAACCACATGCCTTTCAAGAACTCCGCCTTCGGGTGATGCTGATCCGCCAGGAACGATACAATGTTCATCGCGTCCGTCTTCAGCTGGTGCTCTATCCTTGGAGTCGCTGCCCGTGCCGCGTGAGGCTTCGCAGCAGCCGTCCGTTCTTCGTTGTCTGCGCATACGCCGACAAACACCAACGCGTCTGCAGCCCACGCCAGTTGCATCTCCGGGTCATTCGAGTTGAGCACGAGCGTTCGCGCATTCTCCAGCGTCGTCTCGAGGTCTTCGTCCGACGGGGGCACGTTCGGCGGCGGGCTGACGAGCTTGGGGAAGGGTGAAAGGTGGGGCGCCTGGTGCGACACCGGCAGGTCGTTGTAGCTGTGCGATTGCGAGAAGGTGTTGCGGTTCGGGCTGCCGATGCCCATCTCCTGCATGCCGCTCTGGATTTGCGTCGACATGTCCGGGTTGATCCTGTCATGCTTGACATCAGCACTTACCGTCCTCGTCCGGCCATGTTGCAGCCTCGTCGGGAGGGTCTTGGACGTGTTGGTTGCAGGTACCTTTGCGGTTCTGGCGCGACCAGCTCAGGAGCCGGCGGCGGCATGTAGTAATCATCGTCGAGAGCTCCAGGTACAAATGTAGCGCTGAGGCCGCGCGAGTGGTTCGCCATGGTAGGCAGCAAATGAGCTCGATGGGTCGTGTTATCGCGGTGTGGAGGCGCCGTCGTGTCGTTGCGGTCGGTCAACCATCGTCTACACCACCCCAGAGCAGTCTTGCCGTGCTAGCGCCGTTCGCAAGTTATTGCGATCAATCATCAGCCCAGCTTCACTGATGTGACGAACCGTAGGACTATGGTGAGAGGAAAAAGAAGGTGGTAAACATGAATGTTGCGATATTGGAAGCACCATCACACCAATTTACTTGATGTCGCGTAGAAATAATGGGAAATTAACGAAACTTGAGCCCATTTGGCTAGACGACGTTAATAACTTACCTAAAAGCTTGGCCGTCTGAGTCGCTCACACCTCACCTCCTCCCATCGGTAGGAATCCATGAGAGCATCTCTGGATTTTCATTCCCTTCACCCATCCATCACCACCTAAGGCTACCACACTCTCTATCCGTGCCGACTGCATCTAGCCGGAGCGCATCTGCTCGTGTGAATCCGGCGCCCAGCGTCTCACAGCCTCATCCCGTGCCAGATCACGGAAGAGCGAGGTATGCACTGAAGTACGAGACCCCCATGGGGAGCACGCCGACCGCTTCCTCGTTGCAGAGTCCGCGGTGACGACTTCCCTCTTTTTATGTGCTAAGCAGCCTTTTACATTTCACTAAGCGTGCACACAGCGTTACCGCCGTCGATGGCTCTTGGACCCGGCATGGCTGGCGCTCCATGGTTGCGACAATGTAGCGACGACGCTGCATGCCTGCGACGTCACTAGTAGAGACCAGCAGTGTAAAACATCTGCACGTCAATGTACCGGTTGAATAGTACACCGTCTTGCGGACGACCCTGTCATGTGGGAAGCACTTTGGTGGTCGAGCTGCCATTCGGCGCACCCAAAGCGTGCCTGGGAAACCAATTTGAGGCTGCTGGAATGTATCGTAATCTTGCTCTTCTGCTTACGATGGCCAACAAGAGTGAGTATCTCAACACATGCCTATGGCCATTGTTTTCGTGATAGAGCAGTTCTCCGCATGTTGTCTCGCGGTCCAGATGACCAATCCTCGACACTCGAGAGCAAGATGAGGTCTTCCTTTCGCCACAAACCTTTTCTTCAGCATTGACTCAAGAGAAAGACCATCTCCTGACTTACTCTCATCATCTGCTTCGTTATCAGGCTCGCCGTCTGCTTCGTCTTCGTTCCCGAAGTGCAGTCGACGCTCCGGATCTAGCGAGACCTGAAGTCTCGCTTCATCAAAGACTTCTCTCCCGTCTAGCTGTCATCTGCCCCCTCTCAATACCGGATGGTCTCCAGTCTCGTGCCGCTCACAGTGTTCACATAGGTCTTGCAGACGATGACCCCTGCGGTGCTGCGGCTCGGCGAAAGGAGCGTCTTCACGAGCGCGATATGTTGGCGAATGATGTTGTAGGGTTCTTACTGGGACTCGCTCGACAATAGGCGTCGTTCACAGGCTCTCGTACGAAGACAAACAGCCTGCTCGCGGGTTGTATCGAAAGGTACGTTGCTTGCTAGGAACACCTCGGACGACAGTACGAGATCTTCTCGTTATTTGCGCTGACGGTGCCGTAGGCTTCGAGCAGAATCTGGCCAACCCAAAGTCCGCGTCAAGACGCAAAGATATGTCGTGCGTGGAGCAGTTTTCGAAGCGCGACATTCTGGGATCATAGCTTCTGGCGCTGGAAATCCCGATACGGTGTTGATATTTTGATGGGTCACAGTAAACATTCACGTGTCCGTGGTAAACGTGGATTAGAGGCCGCCACGCAGGGCCAAGGTACGCAGCCTCTGACCACTCCCACAATAACATTTTACTTACCTCTTCTGATCTTCATCGCCGGTGAGCTGTGTTTCGCCGCGACTCGAGTCGACCGCGCCCATGAGACCCTCCCACGCGAAGGGTGGCGGGGCGGTGTCTGGAGCTGATGTGACTGCCTCCAGGCTGCTGAGAGTACTAATTCGCGTCTTCAATATACGAAGCGTTGATCTTGCTCAGAAGTCAAATGCCGGTGAAACCCCCCGTGTCATCATCGACGGCGAGAGGGCTTTGTTCTTGCGCGAGTCACGGTTGACTGCAAATGGCGGCCATGGGGAAGTAAAATGATCTCTGTACGTCTTGCTAATATCTGCGGGCTCTCAGTATTGACTAGCCAAAATGTATGAGATCGTATCATACGTGCCTTGCTGGTTGAGAAGCCTCTGCCTCTGCGTGGTTGTGGCGTTCGACAAAGGTTGAGATCGTGGCTGGTCAGGGACTCCTTGCACTGAACCAGATAATGCAGGACACGCAGTGAGTGAGTTGTCGGAAATACTGAGTGTGGCTGTCAGGCATTGACATTCTGTACAGGGCGGAGTCGACACGCAGTCAAGTTTCGACGTGACAGTCCATTGTCTGGGTTTTAGGGGAAATGGGTGAAGTCTTTGTTTACTGACGCAACAAGGGCTTTGTTTCGGAGGCAGTAGCGCGACTTCCTCTTTCGGCTGGCAGTGACGGAGCGCGAACTTGTTCACAACGAAACAACACAACAACACATTCGGAGCCTACTTCCTTATCGAGTCGGCAACAGAGTTCCACCTCTCAACAGAACAGCCTTTCATCACATTCAAACAGTCATCTCTCACCCACGCTCCCCCTGACCGGCTGTGGCTGGCGTCCGACCCCCGGCTGCGATCAGTCAAGTCACCCTCCCTCATCAACAGTTAGCACTGATCGTCTGTGAGGTGCGGGTTGAGCAGCAGCACCACAAGTTTGCGCGACTCGACCGCGGCGACGACCATGTCTTCCAACGGCGCCCCTTTTCCACCCCCTTCTGCGAGTCCGCGCGACTCGACCGCGGCAGCTACCACTACTTCGAGTATCGGCGTCCCGGGGCCCACCTCTGGTTTGAGCGCCGATGCCACAATCCTCGACCAATACCCCAACCTTCTTCCAACAGCCTTCAATGGCCAGATGGCTCAGACCCACGAGCAAGCTCTGGAGCAGCAGACCAGTTTGCGTGACCAGACCGCGGCAACGACCGTGAACTTCAACAATGACATTCCTTATCCACTGCCTGCTGTGAGCGGCGGTGTCAGCAAGTCCTACCATCGCCCCGTCCTCCCTTCAACAAGATCCACCCACCAAGTGGCTCAGACTCACCAGCAGGCTCTGGGGCCAAACAACATCGTTCTTTTTCCACCTTCTGGTGCGAGCCATGACACCAACCTCCAGTATCAACCCAACCCTCAAACAAGCTTCAACGGCCAAGTGGCTCAGATCAATCGGCAGGCTCTGGAACAGCAGGCCCTCAGTATGGCCTACACCGAGCTCAGCAAAATACCCGCAGCTTCTCAAGCCGAGGCGCGAGCGTTCATCGACGGGCGTCTGAGCGACGAAGAGCGGCAGTATTACCAAAGCACCAGACAAGATCCGCTCCTGTTGAAGCACTATCAGATGCAGTATGCCAAGTTGCAGGAGCACGCGTGGCGAGCCCATTGGGCCCGTTGGGAACAGCAGAATGTACATCAGACTCGCTTGCAGATACCATACCACCCACTTCCAGGTGCCTCGCATTCACAACACCATCCATTGCCACATAACGCACAGAGGCCTGCACAATTCCCTACGCGTAGCACTTCGCAGTACCCTATGCCCGGCGTTGCGCCAGCGCCCGGGCCATATCCTGAACCCACCACTCAGACTCAGCCAGCCCGGATTTACCGATCGATCGCACCCCGGCCCAGCCCCTGCCAACATTGCACGAGCACCCTACACGAAACAGCGGCTTGCGCCTACGTTATCCTGCACAACGACGAGCTACTAGCACGACAAATCCTGACAACGGGCTCAATCGTCGACTTTGCGCACAGAGCCAACCGAATCTGCACATTCCATCGCGACTTGACCGCGTCGATTGTAGATCCTGCGCTGAGAGGCGAAGAGCCACCAGGCCAAGTGCCCTTCTATCCTGAGCTTCTCGACCTCACACTCCTGGAGAAGACGGCGCTCTTGCCGATATGTGACGGCTGTCAGGCAGCCAACATAGTGCAGGCCGACATCACGTTCGACACCTGCGTCTGCGCGACGGGCATTGTGCTCGGCAGCTGCACCTTGTGCGAGATAGGTCGCCTCACGGCAGCGAGAAAACTCGCCATCGCGAAGCGCTGCGTGACTGACGCCCAAGGTCAGCCGGTGCTCGCAATCGGGTCGCCATACATAGCCCTGAACTGCGCGTGTGGCACGCCAGTCAACTCGGCGGTGGAGAAGGCGAGGAGATGTGTCGGGTGTGGGGGCGTCGCCACAGCCCCATACCAGGACATGCACGGCCATCTCCTCCACTTCATCCCCAGCACGGTGGAGGTGCAGGACGCCCGGTACCTCGCGGGCCACCGGAGGCTTGGGGATCAGGGGCTTGCGGATCTGACAGCCCCGGATATGTGGCAGATGGATGGCGCAGCGGGTCCCACGGTCGCTCAGCCTAGCTCCCAGTCAGGGAGAACGGCTGAGTGGCTTCTGCAACAGCCCTACCTGCCACAGAGTCTAGGGCAGGTCCCGGAGTCGACCGGAGTCGGAGGAGCCGCCGAGGCAGCCGCCGAGAGGGAGAGCAGCATGGGCTTGACGGAGAGGAGCAGCGACATCAGCTTGACCTCGCTGAGTCGTTCCGAATCTTCGAGTCCGGTATCCCGAAGCGGCTCGGAGGTGTTCGAGGAGACGCTGCGGCAGTTGGATGGCGCTGCTGCCGCGCAATCCGCGAGCGATCCGGGTCCGCCGACGGAGGAGGACGTTCAGCCCATGGCTGTGAGGACTGACGCCGCCGCCGAGGTCCCCGAGCTCCCCTCCACCGTGACCGGCTACGGAGGGGAGTCAGGTTTCACCGACGACGACCAGTCTTTCGCGGGATACTTCGACTTCGCGGGGTGGGAGGGCTGATGTTTTGGGCGCAAGTTATGTAGATTAGAATGTATGAGTAATTATGTCTACGAGCTCAATACCGTAACAGTCCGCTTCCGTCGTCCCAAATATCACCAATGCGCTTACATAAGACTAGAGTGTATCGTGTGTTTACAACATATCTGCTATTCTCGACTACACACGACAAACCACGCTTTCACCAACCATTAAACACTACCGTGATGAACCAAACCTGAACATCAACTCGGTCACAAAGCTCCCAATGTCGACTGAGGCCTACAACCACCAATTCCCGACTTCTCCTCCCCGTCCGCCGCTCCAACCTCCCACGACCCGGCCCCAATCCAATTCCCTCGTCTCGACCCTAAACTACTTCACCGATCCCATATCCTACACCGTCTCCGGCATCGTACGCCGACTCTCCGAGGACGAAGCCCCAACCGCATTGGCAAAAGCGCTGAGCGCAAACTACAACGGCTCCATGACGGATCCCACCACCGGTGTCTACCATCCACCCCCCCAGCCCAAACGACGGCTCTCGCCCTTTCAACCCCCACCCCTCACACCCCTCAGCCTGCGAGGCTACAGCGAAACCACCCGAGGACGCGCTCGACTGCTCAGCAAAGCCTTGGCCGAAGAAATCCGGCTCCTGATCCCACCCCGACTCCAACTCATGGACCACTGGCAACTCACCTACTCCCTCGCCCAAAACGGCAGTATCCTCTCGACCCTCTACAACCTCACCTCGACTCACAGCGGTAAACGCGGGGGTTTCGTGCTAGTCGTCCGCGACGCAGAAGGGGGGATTTTCGGCTCCTACCTCTCCGACGCCCCCAAACCGCACCCCCACTACTACGGCTCCGGCGAGTGTTTCCTCTGGCGCGCCTTCAAACTCCCTTCCCTCCCGGACCTCTCTTCCTTGCCTCCTCCCCCGAGCGAGGACACGACGCACCTGCAGCGCATGACGACCATCGGCGTTAACAAAACCCATTCCAGCGCGTCCCTTGCTTCCCTCAACGTGTCCGCCAACGGCACTCACAACAAATCCGGTGCGTCGACCCCGGAGCGCATCCGCTTCAAAGCTTTTCCCTACACGGGCGAGAACGATTACACTTTGTTTTGCCAGCCGGAGTATCTGAGTGTGGGGGGCGGGGACGGGCATTACGGGTTATGGTTAGATGATAATCTGAATAAAGGTGTGAGCCAGACGTGTCCGACTTTCGGGAACGAGCCTTTGAGCGATGAGGGCGCCAAATTCGATGTGCTCGGGGTGGAGCTGTGGTATATCGGCTCATGATGCATTCAAGCGGGTTGGGCGTTTGGGTTGAGTGGCGTTGGTTGCGAGGAATAGATACCCACATTGTTGCATTAGAACCGGACTTTGCAAACCTAGACTTTTCGTTCGACAGCGGTGGCAGCGGCTAGAGTACAGTATGGTAATCCCACTCTTCTATGATCTATCTACTACCAAAATCTAGTGGTACACGACAAGCATACCGAACCCCAAGACCTCCCAAGATTAGCTCTCCCTTCCAGAGCGTACAGCTGCCACTTACATGCTTCGTACGATATCTCAAAACATACTGCCAGCATCCAGCGTCCGTCAACACAAAGAAAAGCTTCGATATCATGATCACAAGTCTTGATCACCACACCCCCACCACCCCCGCCTCGAGTCACGCACCCGAGTACAACGAATCCGACAACCAATCCTCCCGCACGCGCTCCGCCCGGGGCGTCTTGGAGCGCGAGCTCAACGTGCGGATCAAATCGCCGCCCTTGGCCAACAGGTGCCTGAGTTTCTCGCCGAAGCGCTTGAGGCGGAACTCGGCTTTGCCCATGCCGACGCCGTCGTACGTCTGGGCGGAGCTGGCGGCGCCGCCGAGGCGGTCCCGGTCGCGGTCGACGTCGTGGATGGAGTCGGCGTCGTAACGGCCCGTGCTGATGTCCATGGACGCACTGCGGCCTGCTCCGGACTCGATGCGGACCGTCTTGAAGCCTTTGCTTTTGAGGCCGGTGAGGCGTTTGCGGAACGAGGCGTTGCGTTGGCGTTCGGAGCTGTTGTCCGAGAAGAAAGAGCGGACTTCGTCGAGGTTGAAGGCGACGGGCGCGGTGAGGGCGCTGGTGGGGTAGCGGTCGCCGGGCTTGTGTGGCAGGCTCTCTTCCGACTTGCATGCTGGGGATGGGGCCTTGCGAGGGGAGCCTTCGGCGTTGTGGCGGCCGGCGAGCCCGATCTTGCGTGATAGCGAGCCGATGATGGAGCGCTTAGACTGTTTGCGATTGTGACGACGTGGGCTAACGCCCGTCGCTTGCTCGGTGGTAATGGACGCCGTGCGGTCGAGGTTCGTGGTGATGGAACCGATATCGATGCCTTTGGTAGTGTCGGTCAGCTCGCCGGAGGTGGTGAGATCGACGGACTTGCTGTTGCGGCGGAACGAAGTCATCATCGAGTCGCGAGTGTGCGTCTCGGAGGGCACGGTCAAGTCGATGGCCACGCCGGTTTCGGCCCACGGGTAGTTCTCATCCTGATTCCATGGCCGGCTGACGCTGGACATGATGAGGGAGCGCTTGCTTCGCGTGATGGGATTCATCTCCGGCGGCAGTAGCTCTCGGACTTCGTCTTCGTTCGTCGGCGATCGCTGCCGAAGGAGAGCAGACGGCGGCCTTGCTGGGTCCTTGTAGAGTCCGGATGGCGCGGAGACAGAGCCAGATAGATAGGACTGTTTGCCGTCGACGGTGGTGACAGTCGAGACTTTGTCTGCGGACGCCGACTCAGGCAGTGGAGGTAGTTCCTTGTCCGTGAGCAAGAGTCTCGCTGGAGGGATGATCGAGTCGTGGGTGCCATTGAGCACGATCTCTTCGGCACGCTCGGCCAAAGTACGGAAGCCTGCTGAAGTCCGGCTCGACAAGACTGTACCCGGCCGGCCTTCTCCACCATGGCCGAGATGATGAATGTCGTCGATGGTGTGCTCGACGTCCTTGTCGGTAGCGATCACGCTGTCGAGGTGCAATTCCCTCAGGCTGGGCAGTAGACTGGTCAAGCGCTCGGATAGGCCAGTCACCGATGGGATGGAGAGCCGGTTTACCTGCGTGGCGACTCTCAGGAGGTCTTCTGGCGAGAGCGGTCGACTGATCGGCTCGTCGGCCTCCTCGAGCTTGGTCGACTCCTGCACTTCGACCACCGGGACAGCACGCTTGGCTTCCGGTTCACCTCCCTGATCATGCTCGCCTTCGAGCGCCTCGAACAAGCTAAAGTCCTCAGGCTTGCAAAAGAAGCTGGCGTAGCGTTCTCGCAGATGGTCGGTGCTCTGTGGCCGCTGCGGCGAAGGGCAATAGATGCCGCTGAAGTCTCGACGTCGTATAACCTCCATCGACTTGCTCGGCCTCGTCTCCAAGGCTTCGTTGAGCTTGTCGATAAGATCCATGCGGCTGAAGTTCAACGATGGCAAATCTCTGATCTCGGCCAAAGGACGGTTGTGCTGACGCGCCGCTCGACGGGCTTTCGACTTCTCGGCCGACTCGTGCAGGCGGCGCTCCTGCATGGCCTTGACCGCGGCGATGCGGGCGGGCAAGGTGAATTGGCCGCCTTCGACGTTGCTGCTCAAGTGCTTCTGCTTCTCGTGGATGCTCATGTCTTCGATAGACTCCTCCTTGAGACCCGGAAGATGTGTACTTCCAAACCTGCTGTTGAGCGTGTTACCCGTAGCAAACCGAAGGTCCGTCGTGCTCTCTCGCGAGTCGCGGGTGGACTCGGGGTCGTGTTCTAGCGGAGATACGCGGCGGATGATAGACTTGGCTCTGGCAGCATTGGACGCGGCAGACGAAGGGATGTCGATATCTACCTTCCGAATACTGAGCGGCGCGATCTGATCCGCAAACATCACCGAACTCCGCTTGGCCGATCTGGGATTCAGTCGTTGCGTCGTCTGTCTGATCGGCTGCGGATCTGGCTTCTCCGGAGAACTGCTCGGCGGGATCGTGACAATCTGTGGCTTGCCGATGGTGATCGTCGTGGTTGGCATCGAGAAGCGGACCGCCACGTCAGTGACCATGTCCGATGTCGTGTTCACCGTCGTCTCGCCGACCGTACTGAGATCCGGCGGTAGTGACAAGCGATGGCTGCTCGGGGTGTCATTTTCGGTCACGCTTGGCGCAGACAGTTGGACCGACTTCGAGTAAGTACGTGGCGTGCGTGGCGTGGGCGGGAACTGCGAATCTTCCGCCGACGTAGACTCAGTAACATCCGTTGTCGTACTGTCTTGGACCGTACTCGTTCCCAAGCGCATGGTCTCGTCGATACCGAATGTCCTCGTCTGTAGTGGGCTGACCGCGGAATATCGGTTGTTGTCCTCACCAGGTTGCAGTGGACTGACGGGTTGCTCGGCACGTAAAAGTGCTTCAGACCCTTCGGCCTGCTTCTCGCCATGCTGTAACCGCAGCGGCAAAACTCTTTCTTTGGATCTTTGATGCTGCAAGGTGATGGTGTCAGCGTCCAAGGGAAAGTGATCCTTCGACTGGGTCTCGTCGGAGATGGTCGTATCGACTGGATCTGAGAATTGCAGTGCATATTTGATCCCTGATATACCGCTGGCTGTTGCGGAAGCATCAACAGCAGACCCGGCACGCGACGCTTGGCGACGAGGACCCGAGTCTTCAGACGCGGCTCGCGGCGACGCATCGGTCTGTTGGCTTGCTTTTCGCTTGTGCTCGACCCGAAGCACGATCTCAGTCGTGCCGGTGTTGTCGACCTGCGTACAAGAGTCGTGCATTGTGTCGGATGGAGCAAGCTCGGCCTTGACCAACTCTCTTGTAAGACGTTGGTTTGGCTGTACCGACGAGCCCGGAAGCTCAGGTAGCTTGACTGGCGATGCAGGGAGCTCTACCGGCGCTTCGAATTCCTCGATGATCGTGAAGCGCGGCGTGTGATCGGCGGCAAGCTCGTGGACCTCGGACACGTTCATTTCGGCAGCATCTTCCGCTGCGACATCCTCGTAATGAGCTGCCTTCTCTCGCTCGACAGCAGCAGCCTCAGTGGCCGCCTTTGACTCGAGCATAGCTTTGACGCGCTGGACAAATCCGCTAGGGGGCACGGAAGGGTGAGGAACCTCCATGTCAGTTTCCTCAATGGGCTGTTCCAGACCATCGGCATACTCGAAGTATTTGGCCGGCAGCACCGGCTCGCTGGATGAGTCTGGGAGATCGGTAAAGGCCGGGTCAATGAACAGCGGATCCACGGCGACATGGATGGTGGAGTGATCCTTCGGCGTCGGTGGGCTTGAAGACGTGGGTGCTGTGCCAGATGACGGTGGATCCGAAGACGGTGGGCCCACATCCGTCAGAGGCGTGTCTGTACGCTGTGGCAATTGCCGGGCCATGCGCGCAGCACTGTGGAACATAGAGATTGCCATGGGAGCAGCAGGTCCAGCGGCAGGCGGTGGTCCACGCGACCCAGGTCCTGCGTACGCACCGTACTGCGCCGGTGGGTAAGCCGGATACCCAGGGCGGGGTGGTCCATAATGGTGAGGGCGATGATACGACTGGCGAGGCATCGCATACTGACCGGCGTGCGGCGGCGGGTGACGACTTGAATGGCCCATCGGCGGCATGGGGCCTGCAGGATCCGATCGTACCGGACCGTTGCGGTAGGCGAAGTGATTTGGCTCGTAGCCCATCGCTGGCGAAGAGTTCATGGTCCTCGAAGGCGGCGGCAGAGCATTGGGTTGGTGGACATCTGGCCCATAGCTTCCGTAAGTGCCGTAATCGCTGTTGTACGTATACGGTTGTGGACGTTGCATGGGCACCGGCGGCCTTCTGCTTGCATGTGGTGGTGGAGGTCCCTGCTGCGCATGCGGCGGTGGCATGGGCATGGGTGGACCTTGCGCAGATAGTTCGCTCAGTGCCGGCGATGGCGAGCGGTACCCGGGCCGTTTCAGGCGTGTCGGGTAGGCGTACGGCGGCCGATTCTCCGGCATCGATGGAATGTGTCCAGCATGAGGACGAGGACCTTGACGTGGCTGGTGCCCGGCACTCTTCAGGCTAGTCGAAGAGCGATGGCGCGGAAGAGGCTGGCCCCCGGGCGCAGACGTCAAGGAGTACGACCGACTTTCTCGTGCACTCGCTCTGTCGAACGCAGGTGGAGGCACTTGCAAGGACGCCTTACCGCCCATGGCTGGTAATGATGGAGGCATACTCTGCATGCTGGTCATAGACCCTCGACGGGCGAAAGAAGTGCTGTCACTGATGCGTGAGTTCTGAGAAGGAGCATACTGATGGTGCGATGTATGGCCTGTAGGATAGTGGAAAGATCCAGAAGGCCGCTTCACGTGGCCCTTTCGCTGATAGGCTGTCCGGGGCACGGCTGGCATGCGGTTGTTGTTGAAAGACAACGCCCCAATGTCACCAGTGTCGGTGGAGGTTTTCAACATGCCGAGGACGGCTGCATTGGAGAACATGTCGTTCGACGGGGCTGCGGCTCCCTGTGGTGGTGGTGGTGCGCCCCGGATGGAGCGAGACGCTCCGGTCATGCCAGAGACGTTGCTGGACCTGCTGTTGCGGCCACTGACGCTGGACACGGCGTCGGTAAAAGGCATTGTGCAGCCCGACGGAGCGTGTGAGTGCTGAAACGAGTGACTTGACCAAGATCGCTATCCAAGAAAGCGACGCGGACGAAGATACAAGGCCCTCGAGGAGCAGATGGAATTGATGGAAGAAGGATTGCGGATGAGAGAGGAGATGCAAAGTGGATTGGGAGCGAAGTAAGGACAACAACAGGCTCGGTGGAGAGTGGAGGCGCTGCTTGCCAATCAGTCGTGGGTCATGTGAAAGTGCTGCCGACTGTGTGAGGGTCGAGAAGTCGCAAGTCATGGTGGTCTCGCCTGTACCTGTGAGTGTGTATGTACGTGTACATGAGAAGGAGGAGGTGAGGTTGGGGGTTGGCTGGGAGAGAAGTAACGTGGAGTCCACCCTCGTGACTTCCCTCAAGCATAGATCCACGTGACGAAACTGCCTCCGATAGGTACTTGAACCACCCATCTAGTTTCCTTTCCCGTCACGGTATGACTTGATATAATGTGTTGGGATCAGGATCTGCTTTTAGGGTATACCGACCGACGTCTACTTCTTATCATGGGAATCCTGACAGAATCCACGCTCCATGCATGCAACGGGTGAACAACACACAATCGCCGACAACTCACCCCGGCGTACATGTTCAGTGCGGTGCAGGCGCCGTCTGCCCAATGGGCTGCTGGTGAGTCTGACCCGGCGCTGCAGTGCCTGCCCCAGCGGGCATGCCCTGTCCAGTGTGGCTCTCGGGCGCAGCAATGTCGTGAGCGCCTGTCTTCACGCCGGATCCCTTGAGCCATTGCGGATCTTGCCCTGCGCGCAGTCATATCAGCCACACGGTCACAGTGGGTTTAAAGATATGGGGAACACTTACATGGGCCTTCGTCGCTCAATTGACACCCACCCTTGCAGCTGCACTCGCCACCAAACTCCTTCGGCAAGCTTTCTTTCGGCACTTGACCCAGGAGTTCCTTCTGGTAACCCGAGCCCAGGACGTGGATCTTCGCGACCGTGACGGGGTCCAAGAACCGCTTAATGACACTGAACACGCCGCCAAAGCCCCAGGGTGCATTGATCAAGTACAGCTTGCCGAGGCGCTCCGGGTAGTAGTTCTGGCTGATGGCCGACGCCCGCTGCACGTATCCGTAGACCTGACCGGCCTTACTCAGTCCCACGCCCTTCAGATCCATGATCGTGCAACACGTCTCGAGCAGGCTCCCGGCTTTGCGAGAGCACGCGGGGAGACGCGGGTCGGACAGCTTCTCGTATTCCACCACCAGGTTCTCCAGCATGCGCTCGTCCGTGGTGATCTTGCGCATGGCGTCCAGGTCGACCTTGCCGAGCTGCTCGATGTACACCGGTCGGCCCTCCTTGTCGGTCTTGTGGTAGTACTGTGGGTAATATTGGAACACCTTGGACTTTTCTTCGTAGTGGAAGGTCTTGGTGAGCTGGTCGACACCACCGCCGAACTCCTTGCGCCATTTCTCCGAATCCTCGAACCTGGACGACCGTCAGCAGCGGAAACTCCAGCAAAGCTTTTCACGTAAGGCCGCTTCCTGACATCTTCTTCGAGAGCTGCACGTCAAACTTCCTCGCGCGCAGAAAACGCAGCATCGTCAGGGTGTCGAGTCTCTCGGTGAAGCCAGCCTGCTCGAGCAGCATGCGGAGTTGGTGGACCGCCGCATCCTGCTCTTTCGTCGTGTGGCCTGGGTGTCCCGGCTTCGTCTCCGGGGCGGTGGTGGGGAAGTCGTAGTGGTCGTACTTGGGGTCGAGTTCCATGTGTGGGTTTTGAGACATTTTGGGCCGTTTGTTGACCGCTCGAAGCGGGTTCGGGCTGTCACTGAAGGGAGAAGAGTTCGCGGACTTGTGATGGGCTTGCTGTGGCCGGTCCCCAAGGGTGCGTGATATGCTCGAGCGGAAGTGGGTTGAGGTGGTGGAATGGAGGCCGGGCTAGAGGTGGAATAATGTCTGTAGGTCAATGTTGACAATGTTGTCCTGTGATGATAATAATTAGCGGGGGGGTGGGAAAGTGCAGGGAGCAGAGTGCAAGAGGCTGTAGCGCGGACCGTGCCATGACGTGTGGCCCACCAAAGGGTACACGTAACAATATAAGGTACATCATGTACAACAACAAACACTCGTCGCTGCATCAACGCCGCACTCGCGCAATTCATGCGCATCTCCCGCCCATCGACTGGTCGATTCATGAGAGCGTGCTCGAAGCGTTGGTGAGCAGCGAGCGACATCAACTTTTACTTATAGCAAAACAGCCACATCACATATACCTACAGTACCGTAGGTACCTAACGGGAGGAATGTGGCATTTGCGCCAACCCAGAAGTCTCTTAAAGTGGCGTTCCCACCGTGGCTGTGCGTTACACCCAGCTCAAGAGTGAAAGGTTACAAGTACCAGGCAATGAAAAGATCCAAGGGTACACATACTAAACTCCTTAAGATAGCTACAGATACCGAAGCCAGACTCAACGACACGCAGACTCCCAAACTTCAGAAACCAGCGACTGTATGATTGTCACTTGACCGACCCTCACGACCCGCTGGTGCAGGTGTTGAGCAGCGTGTTGCAAGTCACCACCAGACCCGGGTTGATCCCACTGGCTTGGAAGGAGTAGGTAAAGCCCTGCTCGGAGCCTGCGGAGTTCACTGTTGAAACATGATCGATTAGCAAGCCGGTATGGGAAAAGAAAAAAAGGCGTCGTCACTCACCACCTTGCATGCCCACGGCTGCATTGAGCCCCCCATCGGCAATTCCACCCACGGCGTAGTAAGTATACTTGAAAACACCCGGTTGCGTGCTGTCGTAAACCACCGTGAAATGGTATATCTGGTCCTGGGCGCCCGGCCGGCTCTCGTAGTACTCGTACGTGACACTCGTGTTGGCGGCGTTGAACTGATAGAAAATGCCCTGCGGCGGGTACGCGGAGCCGTTGTTGCACAGGTCCTCGAACAAGGGCGCGACGGTGTTGTTGGGGATGTTGGCGGTCGGGAGTCGCATGGCCTGGTACTGCGAGGAGCCGTTCAGGATGGAGATGAAGCCGTTGGTGCTGGCGTACGAGGCTGTGTCGGATTTCGAGTAGACTCTCATCTGGAAGGGCAGGTCGATTTCGCAGTAGCTGTCGTCTTGGTCGCTGGTGGCGGGATCGCCGAAGTCACAGGGGGTGGGCGATGCCAGGATCAGGTATGATGTGCTGCGCGTGGAGGAGACAGTCGAGGACGATGCGATTGATGAGGACGAAGACGTGCTGGTGATGGCGGGACTCGACGTCGATCTCGTGGACGATGCGGTGGAACTGAAGCTACTCGACGAAGTGCTGGATGTGTTGGTGTTGCCGGCGGCGTTGTAGTACAGTAGTTTGATCGCTCCGACCATGATTGCAGAACCGGACACGAAGTTTTCGCTGGTCCCGTTCTTCAGGAAACAGGTTCCCGCGCCAATTCCATTCCAAGTGTCTGGAGAGTAGAACGTGAAGGCCGTGCAGAGTGAGATGCTGTTTTGGCAGATGGCAAAGCAATCGTTCCAGGACTTCGACGCTTGTCCAGACGCATATGCAATTCTGCTCGTGTCAGTAGCACATCCGATGACGAACTGATTGCCATAGCCGTCGTCCACAGTCCGGCCGTTGACATCTGGGCAGGAGTAAGCGGCCGTAGCGGTCGGAGCCATTGATGATCGCGAGCTGCTGCTCGCCAAGCGAGTGGAGCTGCTGCTCAGCGTCATGCTCGAGCCCGAAGAAGTGCCACCGCTGCTTGTAGTCATGGACACCGAGCTGGAGGAAGGAGAGCTGCTCCGGACAGTGCTAGTGCTTGATGCCGCGCTATTGCTAGTCGAGACTGCTGAGCTGGAGGGTGTGCTGGTAGAAGCGCTGCTGCTGCCTGTAGTCATGGCAGGCATCGACGATGAGCTGGAAACCGTACTTGAGCTTAAACGTCCCGCGCTGCTTGCCGTCACTGTGGAGCTAGCCGAAGGACTGCTGCTGAGACTGAGACTGGAGCTTGCCAGTGACATAGAGCTGCTCGCAGACATGCCAAACGAGGTAGGTAACATGCTGCTCGATGACATGCTCGAAGTGGCAGGCATGACGCTACTGGAGATTGACGCCCGAGTCGAGGTACTGCTGGACAGACTGGCGGTGAGGCTGCTGCTACTGCCGCTGAGACTTCGGCTTGTCGACGAGCTTGCCCGGGAGCTGACCGCGTTGCTCGAGGTCGTAGACATAACCACAATTGAGCTGCTCATTGTCGCCGATGCCATGGCTGCCGGCGTCGTAGTCGCCGCATCGCAAGATCCAAACATAGGGTCGCAATTCCCCTGCGCGCAGTAATCGCTGTCATCGCCGCAGTACCCATCGGTGCTGCAGCAATCGCCAAAGAGACCGCCCGTGCAGGTCTGATTGCCCGCATCGACGCCGCACTCGCCGGAGATGGTGATGGTGATACCGCGCTGAGGGGTACACGATCCGTAACCGGACTGACATCCCGCGAGACAGTAGTCGGTACTATTGCCACAGTAGCCGCTCGAGCTGCAGCACATACCGAACACGGAGTCGGAGCACGTGTAGCCGTCTGATGTCCCTCCGTTACCTGTTGTACCGCAATGACCGTTCGGCGAGACTGGTTGGGTGGGAGCCGAGCTGGAGGCGCTCGTCCGAGATGAGGAAGAGCGTGATGACGCGCCGTTGGTTAATTGTGAAGCTGATGAAGCAGATGTGGATGTCATCGCCGTGACGGTCGAGGGTACTGACAAGCCCATCGCGAAAGAGGTACTGCGGCTGCTGGTATTTTGGTATGCCGAGACAGATGGGCTGCTCACGCCAGATCCCGTCATGGATTGCTGCCCAGGGTTTATTGGTCCTATGGGCTGAGCGTGGTCACTGTAGGTGGACAGCGTCATGGCCGAGCTGGTTGTGGCAGAGCTCATGTTGGCAGCCACCGTCACGCTCATGCCCATGGACATAGGCGGAGCTACGACAGAGCTTAGGCTTCCGTGCGATGTTGATGGAGGCGTGCTGACCGATGAGAGCATTGAGCACTTTCCGTACGCCGTGCTGCATCCAGTGCCACAGTATCCATCTCCTGTCCCGCAGTATCCGTACTGGCTACAGCAATCTCCGAAGGCAGAACCGACGCAGCTGTAGCCCAAAGGTTCGCCGCATACACCGTTTGGTGAGATAGTGTTACCGGCTGGAGCACTAGCAGAAGGCGCAGAAGGCGTCCCGGTCCGGCTCGTAGAGCTTGGATGTGCACCGGACAAGGAAGAAGTACCAACATAGAAGTCGGTTGCAACCGATGTCGACTGCGAAGCGTTCGAGGCCGGCTGCGAAACAGATGTGACTATCGCTCAGTCAGCGACAGAAAACCGTAGCATGGCCCATTTCCAACGTACCTGGTACAGCAAAGAGCAGAACTGGGGTCCAGGCGGAATCAATAGGTCCATTGAACCTGGCTAGAATCTCAACGTTGTTCACGGCGTTTGCAGGTGTCTTGAAAAAGCGCGCAACGCCGTCAACGAACGCAGAGTTCGTCCAGTTCAGTGCCCCTCCCTTGATGCTGAACGTTATGCTGATAGTGCCTAGATTACTCGACAACGCCATGGGCCCGTATGGCACGTTCGCGGTGGTCGACAGATAGCTCCCACCGTTCGCGCTCGAGAGCTGTCCATCCCTGATCAGGTAGCGCGTCGCTTTCGACCCGTCGGTCGTGGTGTTGCCGTTCGCGGTCAGCCAAGACGGCACCTGTTCTTGCCTCTTGGTCGAAAGCGAGGCCCCATGCACCTGTATGACGAACGGTGTTCCGTCATTCGCCGCCGAGTCCGTCCATGGCAGCGGCTCCACCGTTACTGTTGATTGGACGACCGTCACCGATTGCGAGCCTCGTGTGTATACGGCACTGCATGCAGTTGCGAACTCTGTGACCGTGACCAGTTGCCCACTGGCGGCGCTTGCGAAGAGCGTCGCTGAAGCCAGTGATAATGCCGAAGCGCTACGCCAAATCATCCTGACAAGTGCTGGGGTGGCAAATGATCTGGCAAACTTCTTCTTTTTAGAAGAACAAGAAAGATTTCAGGCAATAAGGTAAGACCAAAGAGAGTGTGAGGCGCAAAAGCGTTGTCGAAAGAACGGTGGAGAATTGCTCGGGCGTGTTCTTGCGTACGCGACTTTTGCCAAGGGAGGCGTGGAATGAAAAACATGCACACCTACCTTAACCACCATTCCACGTGCGCACGCGTTTTGACAAGTGATCCTTGAGAAAGCTCAGCTGATGAAAGCATATACACTTGCTTTCGTTGTGAGGGCCGTTTGCACTATCCGTTCAGCTTGGCGCAGCGTCACAACACGAAGTCTCTTTCGCCTTTCCAACGTACAGTCGCTGTTGTTAACCACTGCATGATGTTTCCCGTTGCGCAGCCTGGTAGGATATAGGGTTGCCTCCGTAGATTCCCCCCAGGAGGCGGCGTTGGAGGAGAAAGACGATTCACTGGCATGTCGACACTGCCGCCCAGTCAGTATCGACTCTGACTGAAATATCTTCTCGAGACCAAAAAGCATGCGATAGGGACGGTGTGTGTACTTCCATCCAGTGCGTGTTGTTTTGTGACGCGTCAACGAAGCCGCGAAATCAGCAGGATTCCTAGGTGAGAGCGGCGATGCTGAGGTTGGCAACGGAAGTTCATGCCCGTGTTGCCATCTGCACGCAAGGTGTAGAGAGGCTCGATTGATGTAAGAGGGTTCACGGTCTCCAGATACACAACATTGAAGGCATCGCGCGGCATTCGGAAGGGTCTTCAGGCCGTAAACTCCCTTCGGTGTGATACGCTGCCATAGCATAAGCTGTGATCACCAAGTGGATCTCATCAGAAGTCTGAAGCGCGATATCGAGTAGAACAGATGTCTTGTTGATGTCGCAACAATTTTAACACGACAAGACAAACCTAGACTGAAGCGGAACTCACCCGACACAGGGTCGTTTTCCACTAGCCGAAGGGCCGAAGGGCCGAAGGGACGAAGAGCCCTGAGAAGACCGTATGGAGCTCAACTCATCAAGCTGCCATCATCCTACCGATGGGTGGCTCCACTTGAAGCAGCATGTTTGTGGGTTAGTAGTAATCGGGCGTTCCGCTTGTCAATAGGCTATCGTTGCCACTGCACAACAATGTTTGGCTGCTGGCCCGTAGTGTTCACATTATGTGAACCATAGTTTATTGAGAGACCAGAGATGCGACACGGTGGTTGAGAACAAGTGAGAAATTAGAATGGATCCATAGGACTTCGCTTGATTGCTTTTGAGCTAGAATCGGCAGAACTTCCGGTGTAAGCTTAAGCAGCAATGGTAACCTCCACCTCAACACCAGCCTCGATGTTGATGATGATCTGCTTGACGACCTCAGTCGGCGCGTTGAGGTCGATCAAACGCTTGTGGATCCTGTTCACCACGTCAGAACACCATCCCTCGCGTGCAATCGAGTAAAGACCAAACAACCTACCTCATCTCGTACATGTCCCACGTCTTACTGCCCTCACCGCAAGGCGTCTTGCGGGTGGAGATCTTGAGATTCTTGGTCGGCAGGCGGACGGGACCCTTGACGCGCAGCTCCTTGCTCTTCGCGCGCTCGATGAGCTCGCTGCAGACCTTCTCGAGCGCGGTGACCTTGCGCGAGGTCAAGGTGATGCGGATCTTATGGATCTTGGGCGCATCGCCCTGCGATGTCTTCTTCGGGTCCTGGAACGACATTTCGGATGATGGATTTGCGCGGAAAGTTATCGGCTGATTGTGCGGCGTTTGGAAGTCCGATCACGACTGCCAAAGAGTCAGCGGTACTTTTCTAAGCACATGATTGTTGCTGCACGCTCACCTCGGTCACTATGTGGCTCGGCAAAGTGATGATCGGTGCAGAGGAAGGAGACTGTTGTCGCATCGATCCGAATCTGAAGGTTGGTGCGCTCGCTGTCAGAACTCTTGGCATCCGCTAACCGTATATGGTAAGAGTGAACTTCTGGTATCGATGACATGCTACAGTGGACTTAACATCCAACATTCGATGTATAGCATGTAAAGGACCAAATGCATTGATTCGGACTTGTATCACCGGAAACATGTCCAACACGGCCAAATCTCGACAGTCTGGCATGGCTCTGCCGCCTTTCGCACCCATCCCACCCGCAACCATCCGCCTGCGCCTGGCACCAGAAGAATGGCAGGCCTGTTTGGACGCATGGCTGACACTCGCCGAACTGAACCTCAGAGTGCCGATTGCACGATTCAAGCAGTCATGCGCGGACAAGTCGATGCTCCTAAACTTCTTACCATCGTACTACTCCCAGCTCGCATCTCTCGACCGGGACGATGCCTCCTTCGCAGGCCTGACGGCGAGACACCTCCAGAAGACATGCTTCATGCTCGTGAGGCGAGCATTGCTCGAGACGGAGCTCTTACATGATCTTGGCTGGCTCTTTCTCTCGGACTTCTGCCGTGTTCACATCCGGAGTATGGCTCTTCCTCCGCTGATGAAGGGTGCCTGGGAATCGAAGCAGAACGACGTAACTGCGATATTTCAGAGCTCGAAGCAAATCCTCACCGATCAACTGGAGTCACCTACGCCGGAGTCGGCAGAGGCGGAGATCACGAAGCTTGCCCCCATCTTCCGAACCTCTGCGGACGTGGGGGAGTTCTTCATGACCGGGTCAGACTTTCTGGACGCCCTCGTTACCGCATACGGGAAACTGGCAGACGCCGAACCCCGGAAGTTCGTCAGTAGCATACTATACCTAGGTCTCGCGGCATTGGCTGTGGCAGATGAACCCAAAACTTCCCTACTCTCGGATCACCTATACAGTCTCAAAGCGCAGGCGGATCAGAAACGCAACGAGCCCTCCTTACTGGCAGATGTCGTCACCAACACACCACTGATCTCCAAACTAAGGCGAACAATCAGTGGCAAAGCCTCGGAAAGATTGAACAAGCTCCTCGACACGCTCGACACCTACCGTATGTCCAGCCTCGCGCGACCCAAACCGCACAGGCGCCATAAGGTCTTCAAAGGCAAAGGCAAGCAAACTCAAGCCGACAGCGAGCTCCACATCCACCGCATGAGTCTCGTCACGCAGGTCCAAGATCTCTTTCCCGACCTAGGCTCAGCCTTCGTCCTACGATTACTAGACAAATACGAAGACGACGTCGAGCAAGCGACCGCCCACCTCCTAGACGACTCCCTACCCCCTCACCTCCGATCCCTCGACCGAACCGCGCAAGCACCGATCCACGACCCCAGCCCACAACAACAA
>Ga0058704_10000128_pt1 | contig 40973 bp, 40 predicted proteins | sample AgamicMgSfe_FD_71363 | JGI IMG/M metagenome (GOLD analysis project Ga0058704, IMG submission 71363) | Agave microbial communities from Guanajuato, Mexico - Mg.Sf.e | ecosystem: Host-associated > Plants > Phyllosphere > Phylloplane/Leaf | place: Guanajuato, Mexico | collected 2012-05-30
TCTCCATCAAGAGACTGCCTGATTTGGATTACTCGTGCCCTCATACTATTCTAATTGTACTGTGCCTGCTTTTTCTTGTTTGTGCGTTTTCAAAGAACTCTTGGGCCACATTATTCAACTCCACATGCAGCCTCCGTTTGATCGGTTCTCCATTGAACGGCAGCCAACTTCACACTGATATGCTGTCGATGACATGTGCTGAGCTCGTCTGCTCATGCATGGTATTCGCATTGCAGCTTCTCAGCTCAATCGATCACAAATAGGGGTATAAACATGATATATATATCGATTGCATGCAATAAATCAATATCGCGAAGGATCGCACGCTTGGGCTCCACTGACGCTGGGGGGATGAGATCATTCCTAAATGTCCGGACGGAGCTCCAAGCTGCTCGTCTCTCGTATGATGAATCGTGTCGAATGCGATCTGCCTGAGCCTCAATACCTCAACCGTCTCTCCTTTTCCTCCTTGTCACCACCAACTTCTTTCCCTACAACCGGCGATCTTGTACGAGTACTTCACACAAAACCAGTACCAAGCTCACAAGAGCATAGACGGAATCGCACGAGCCGACCGACGCAAGGGTGAACATACCTCACCTTGATCAAAGGAGCATCAAAAAGTCGCCCATCATGGCCAGCCATCCACACCACATGCCCTTCCGCAACCCTTCGCGGCAGCAGTCCAGGCAAATGTCGGTCGATCCGCACAACGAGATCGTGGTCCACAAGGACCACTATATCGGCATCGATGTCGGCACCGGCTCTGCTCGGGCGTGCATCATGAACGAGAAGGGCGACATTGTGGGGTTGGCGAGCGAGAACATCGGCCTGTGGCAGCCCGAGACTGGTTACTATGTACGTTGGATGCCCGCTCACAGGATATGTGAAGGCCTGACAGTTGTGACAGGAGCAATCCACGACCAACATCTGGCGATGCATCTGCTCCTCCATCCACCGAGCCATGGCTCAGCACAACGTCGACCCGGGCAGCATCCGCGGCATCGGCTTCGACGCCACCTGCTCGCTCACCGTCTTCAACCAAGAAACCGACGAGCCCGTCTCGGTAACCGGACCCAGATTCGACAACGCCGACGGCAACGACCGCAACGTCGTGCTGTGGCTCGACCACCGGCCCGTGCAGGAGACGAAGAAGATCAACGCGACCAACCACAACCTCTTGCGCTACGTCGGTGGCCAGATGAGCATTGAGATGGAGATCCCGAAAGTGCTGTGGCTCAAGAACAATATGCCCAAGGAGCTGTTCGAGAAGTGCAAGTTCTATGACTTGACCGATGCTTTGACGCACATGGCGACGGGCAGCGAGACGCGGAGCTTCTGCTCGGTGGTGTGCAAGCAGGGCTACGTGCCCGTCGGCGTGGACGGCAGTGTCAAGGGCTGGCAGGAGGATTTCCTGACGGAGATTGGACTGCCCGAGTTGTGTGAGGACAACTTCAAGCGCTTGGGCGGCGTCAATGGGGAGGTAAGATACTCTCCAGTGAATATTACCGCGTGAGGAGCGCCTTGGCTGACTGTTTGACTAGAACGGACGCTACCTGACCGCTGGTGAGCTGATCGGTACGCTGTCTGAGAAGGCGGCTAATGAAATGGGCCTGCCGGCCGGTATCGCCGTCGGTAGCGGTGTCATCGACGCTTACGCTGGCTGGATCGGCACTGTGGGCGCCAAGGTGAAGCTCCCGCACGACAGCCTGAACGCCGAGCAGGGCAAGAACCACGTGTCGCAAGCCTTCACCCGTTTGGCCGCCGTCGCCGGCACCTCGACCTGCCACCTGGCCATGTCGGAGAAGCCGGTGTTCGTGAACGGGGTCTGGGGTCCGTACCGCGACGTCCTCATCCCGGACTACTGGCTCGCCGAGGGCGGGCAATCGGCGACGGGCGAGCTGCTCAAGCACGTCATCGAGACGCACCCGGCCTTCCAGGAAGCCATGTCCGTGGCCGAGACCTTCAACGCCAACATCTACGACTACCTGAACGAGCACCTGCGCGAGATGCAAGAACGGGACAACGCGCCCTCCATCTCCTACCTCGGTCGCCACTTCTTCTTCTACGGCGACCTCTTCGGCAACCGCTCGCCGGTCGCGGACCCGGAGATGAAGGGGTCCATCATCGGCCTCTCGAGCGACAAGAGCATCGACGGCCTGGCGCTCTACTACTACGGCACGATGGAGTTCATCGCCCTGCAGACGCACCAGATCGTCGAGGCCATGAACAAGTCCGGCCACGTGATCAGCTCGATCTTCATGTCCGGCTCGCAGTGCCAGAACGCGGTGCTCATGGAGTTGATGGCGACGGCGTGCGGGATGCCCGTGCTGATCCCGCGCTACGTGCACGCGGCCGTGGTGCACGGCGCCGCGATGCTGGGCGCGAAAGCGGCCTCGACGGATAAAGAGGGCAACAGCGAACCCTTGTGGAACATAATGGATCGCATGTCGAAGCCCGGCAAGGCCGTCCACCCCAACAAGGACGAGGGCGAGAAGAAGCTGTTGGCGGCCAAGTATAAGGTCTTCCTCGAGCAGTGCGAGCAGCAGAGGCAGTTTAGGCAGGAGGTTGATGCGGCGATTGAGGGTTGGGGGAGGTAGAGAGTGATGGCCTCGGGATGGAAGGGATGGATGGGGTAATCAAGGGTTGTCGATATAGGTCGGGCAGCGTACGAAGAGGACCATAATAATCTGTATTCCTATGAGAAGAGTGGCTTTGTCCTGTCCTTGTCTGATGTGAATGTCAGTTGTCCGAACGAAACCAGTCTGCCGCCACGCGGTGAACGATATCCCGTGAGCGGGTATTGCGGCCATAGGCCTAGGCCCGGTATAAACCTGGGGATGTGTGATTGGCCGCTCAGGGGATCGTGGGGGCAGCTTTGTGGGGATGGGATCGGGTCGGGTGGATGAGGAGCGAGAGGCAGCCTCGACAGCCTCCGACCTCCACACTCCGTACACTACCTTAATGTACATACCTAGGAGGTACTTCTTATTGCCGCGGTTGATTGGAAAATGGTCGCGCCACCCGCCTCCCCAATTGATGGTTGGTATTTAGATCTTTCCTCATACACATCTCTATCCTTCTACATCACCTCCGTCTCGTCAATCGGTCGTCCCTTTTCCTACCGTTCACTCCTCTCCACTCGCTAGAACCCGAGACCACCACCCTACCTCACCAACCCCTAACAAACCGCCACAATGAACCACGACAGCACCGACACGCAAGCCGTGAAACTCACGGGCGAAGAAGTGGCCAAACACGACAGCCGCGAATCCTGCTGGGTCATCGTGCACTCGCGCGCCTACGACATCACCGACTTCCTTCCGCACCACCCGGGCGGCGAGAAGATCATCCTCAAGTACGCGGGGAAAGATGCCACGGAGGAGTACGAGCCCATCCACCCGCCCGACACCCTCGACAAGTACCTCGACCCGAGCAAGCATTTGGGTGAGGTGGATATGTCGACGGTGGAGAAGGAGGAGAAGGAACATGATCCGGAGGAGGCGGAGCGACAGGAGAGGATCGCCCGGATGCCGATCTTGGAGCAGTGTTATAATTTAATGGATTTTGAGGCGGTGGCCAAGCGGGTCATGAAGAAGACGGCGTGGGCGTATTATTCTAGTGGTGCTGATGATGAGATTGTGAGTTGTTTGTTGATTGTAAGATGGGAAGATTCGGCTAATATTGTTTTAGACGTTGAGGGAAAACCACTCGGCCTTTCACAAGATCTGGTTCCGTCCGAGAGTCCTAGTCGACGTCGAAAAGGTCGACACATCCACCACCATGCTCGGCACCAAAGTCGACATCCCCTTCTACGTGACCGCCACGGCTCTCGGCAAGCTCGGCAACCCCGAAGGCGAGGTCATCCTCACCCGCGGCGCCAAGAAGCACAACGTCATCCAGATGATCCCCACGCTGGCCTCCTGCTCCTTCGACGAGATCGTGGACGAGCGGTCGGACGACCAGGTCCAGTGGCTGCAGCTCTACGTCAACAAGGACCGCGAAATCACCAAGCGCATCATCGAGCACGCGGAGAAGCGCGGGTGCAAGGGCCTCTTCATCACCGTCGACGCCCCACAGCTCGGCCGGCGCGAGAAGGACATGCGCTCGAAATTCTCCGACGTCGGCTCCAACGTGCAGAACACGGGCGGCGACAACGTGGACCGCTCGCAGGGCGCCGCGCGCGCCATCTCCTCCTTCATCGACCCCAGCCTGACCTGGTCCGACATCCCCTGGTTCCTCTCCGTCACCAAGATGCCCATCCTGCTCAAGGGCGTGCAGCGCGTCGAGGACGTCATCCGCGCCATCTCCGCCGGCGTCCAGGGCGTCGTCCTCTCCAACCACGGCGGCCGCCAGCTCGACTTCGCCCGCTCCGGCATCGAGGTCCTCGCCGAGGTCATGCCCGAGCTCCGCCGGCTGGGTCTCGACAACAAGATCGAAATCTACATCGACGGCGGCGTGCGTCGCGCCACGGACATCCTCAAGGCGCTCTGCTTGGGTGCCACGGGTGTCGGCATCGGGCGACCCTTCTTGTACGCCATGAGCGCGTACGGTCTGCCCGGCGTGGATCGCGCGATGCAGCTGTTGAAGGACGAGATGGAGATGAACATGCGGTTGATCGGGTGTAATTCCGTGGATCAGCTCACGCCGGAGTTGGTGGATACGAGGGGGTTGAGCATGCACACGACCGGCGTGCCGTCGGATACGTTGGGCTTGGCGATTTATGATCCGCTGGCGGGGCCCAAGGAGAAGGCGCGGTTGTAGATGGGATCGTGTATGGGCGTTTTTGGAGTGGGGTGTCGAATGGATTTTGTATATGTTTCTTGATGTACAAGCTTTTTCACTATGCACGTGTCGTTGTGTACAACTGATGTAGGATCGTAACATGGTTCTGCCTTTGGGTTCGGAGCGTCTCATCCGATCAGCGGTCAAGAGCTGAATCTACAAATGTACATGTTTACCTCTTTCCACCGTGGCCTACAGAGCCCGGGCTTGTGTCTACCCATTTACTTAGAACTATCTGCACACCGGTATAACTTTCGCAAGTACTTCATCTCCTATTCGTACCTTGACAACAAGGTCTACACTTTCGCGATAATATGACATCACGAGTGCCGCACCCAAACAGCATCTGAGAGCGAGCATCTTCCCGTTAACCACGACCAGGCCCGGTGTGATACAATTTGTCAAGAACACAACCCAATGGCTACCAACACAGCAAAGAACTTCCTCATCACCGGCGCGGCACGTGGGATCGGCAGAGGTCTGAGTCGACTCTTACTTCAACAAGGCCATCGCGTCCTCTTGCTGGATAACAACGTCGAAGAACTGAACCACACGGGCTCGAAACTGGAAACGAGCTACAAACGAGGTCGACAATTCGCCACCGTGCTGTGCAACCTCCGGAAACCACAGGAGATCAAAGCCGCGGTGGAAGAAGTCCGGCAGCTCTTCGCCGGCCACCTCGACGCTCTGATCAACAACGCGGCCGTCACGGGGACCGTCGGCGCCGTGAACCTGGCGGACTTGACGCTCGAGGACTGGAACGCTTCGATCGAGACGAACCTCACGGCACCTATGCTCCTGAGTCAAGGCTGTCTACCCCTCTTACAGAAATCGGACTCTCGAGGCAGAGGCGGCGTCATCATCCACATGTCCTCGACGCGGGCGTTCATGAGCGAGCCCGATCACGAAGCCTACTCCGCGACGAAAGCGGGATTATTAGGGTTGACGAACGCGATGGCGGTGAGTTTGGCTCCCAGGGGGGTGCGGGTGAATGCGATCCTGCCCGGGTGGATTCACGTGTTGGATGAGTGTCAGAGCGCGGATAAGAGTGGGAGGGAGTGGGAGGAGGGGTTGGGTAAGGAGGATCAGAGGTGGCATTTGACGGGACGGGTGGGCAGGGTGGAGGATGTGGCGAAGGCGGTGGAGTATTTGGTCGAGGCGGAGTTTGTGACGGGGACGGAGATGGTGGTTGATGGGGGCAAGTTTAGAAATTTCCCTGGAAGTTGGGAGATATGCTGACTTGCAATCTAGGCGTGACGCGGAAGATGCTCTATCCTGAGTGAGGGTCGGTAGTCCGGGATGTTCAACAGGGTAGGATATGTGTAGCGTTGATCTACTCTCCACCATCGAGTGAGAGCCTGTGGGTTCGTGGATAGATATCAGCCTTCACCCTTCGCTTGCGCCTTGTTGTAGCGAAATGATCCGCGTACAAAGGATGGCGGAAGCATCATCCAGGGATTAGAAGTGTTGCCGTGCACATCACCAACACGGACTTTGGTCTAGATCAGATAAAACTGTGGTTTGTATGTCGAGGCGTCTCCCAAGTGAGCAGGGAGTCTTGCGTCGTAAAAGTAAAGTGTTCGCGCGGTGTTGAAGATGTATGTAAGGTGGTAGAGGATTGTTGTCGATGAAGCCAAGCTTCACTGTCCGTACGGAAATAGACTTTCCCCGACCCCACAAACCTAAGGCAGCGATCCCGGACCTTCCCCCTTCGGTCTCCACCACGCCTGCTGGTATCGAAAAGAGCATCACACCAGCATCGAATGCTGACCGAAGCATTCATGGACTTGCGTCTTTTGATCTCATTGTAAGACATCCATCGTAAGCCTTCGCGACGCCCTTTCGCTGGAACGATCACCCGCCGTGGGCCGTCAGCATGGCGTCCGCCGGCTTCACTTCCTCGGCGGGCACGAAGCGCTCACGCGGTAATCATGAAGATCCCGACATCTCACTCGAACCCTCTGGCAAGAAGGTCAGACCTACACTGAACGAGGACGGGACCGTCCATCCGTGGTACGACGACGTCTCCGCCGCGGACACCCCGATCGCCGCGGCCCAGATCTATCAGCCGCCGAAATACGACAGCGATGACCAGAGCTCCATGATCTCGGAACCGGGCAGCCCGCAGGACATCGCCATGTCTTCCGACGAAGACGACTACATGGCGTACTCCCAATCACCGGAAGACCATTTCTCCCCGCGATCGTCGAGCGCGAGCATGCCCAACACCAACAACACCAACAGTCCGTGGCGGCAACAACAGCAACCACAACAACCCAGACAAAACCACCGCATCCCCACGCCGTTCGCCCGCACCACGAGATCATCCCCAACGACGACGCAAGTCAAACGGGGCGTCAAGCAGCACATCCGCCAGCGCCACTCGCAGGAGAACCACTCCGACCACCTGGACGTCCCGTCGCCCATCGACGAAGACGAAGTCCCCACCCCGCCCTCCGCGGCCGAAGCGGCCGGGTCCCAGCTCTCCATGCTCACGGTTAGTGACCTGGCCATGGAAGGCGCCGACGACGACGTCGACGACGGGAGGTTACCCGCCATCACCGTCAATCCCTCAGCGCGCGGGGTGGCGTTCGGCGATGATGATGCTGAGCCCGCTCCGCGACGGCAGATGACGCCCGATTTCGAACCGATGGATAGTGGGCCCGAGCTCGTCTCGGTCAGGAAGCAGAGGCAACGGAGTGGGGCTCAGAGCAACGGGAGCGTGTCCCCGGCTGGTCTGAACGGGTTTGCGGGTGATGGTGGCGGTGGTGGTGGTGGACGGCGGGGGTTCAGCATGGGCTTTCGGGCGGATTGCGACAAGTGTCGGGCGCGCGTGCCGGGACATATGAATCATTTCGTTCTGTGAGCTGCTTTTCTTTTCACCGTGGCATTTCTTTAGGAGAAGCAAGCGATCATTGGAACTTCGAAGCGGGAGGCGCTGGACGGCGCGGGATCACGGCCATGGAGTTTTGATTATGGGTTCCTTTGCTGTCTGTCCTTGAAACCCTTTCTAACGAACAAGACCTGGATGATGATCAATCTCAAATGATTGAATCTATACCTAGGAAAACGTCAAGATTATTGACCCGAGCCCGTCAATCCGTGACATTTTCGGCTTTCCGAGAAAAAGGTTATCGAGCAAAAGAAAACAAAAATCGCTATGGAGTTGACGTTTACACCCTCCTCCCGCCTCGACGTCAAACCCCTCGTCAATGCTCAAGAGGATATCGATTTGATGATATAGGCGTGCATGCAACCAGCACCCACGTCCTAGCCAAAATCATGCATTGTCTCCACTCAGCACGTGTGCAGAACCCCTTTCATAGAATGCGGTTGCCCTATATCGATCGGTTTTCGATATCGGGGTACGTTTATACAAAGCGACCTGACGACTCGGCGGCTTCATCACATGGCAAAGCAGGCTCATAATGAAGTCACGTTAGCAGAGTGGCTCACGCAAAATACTCCTTTCACAGGTGAATGCTGGTGTCAGTGGTTGCCCAAAGGCAAACATACTCAATCCAGATACATATGTATATCCAATCTCCTTTCTATTTCGTCCGCAGATGAGCTATCGAGTGTCAATCTCTACAGCTGCACCGGGTAATCCAACGTCTCAATCTTCTCCGGGAATTTCAACCCATTCTGCTTCCTCACCTCATCCATCACCCGCATAATCACCAGGCTCTCCTGCAAACTCTCATACCGGCCCTCCTTCCGCCCCTCCTTCAACGCGTACGCGCACTCGTCCGCCTCGTAGCACATCATCTGCAAGTCGCCCTCGGGCTGCCAGTCGCCCCCGAACCCGTTCTTCCATCCGGAACCCTTGCCCAGGCTCGGCGGCGGGAAGTCCTTCTCCTCCACCGTGCCGTCCTTGAGGATCAGCTTGGTCTTGGTGGGGCGGAAGGCCGGGTGGAAGACTTGGATCTCGCCTTCCTCGCCTTGCACGCGGATGGCGGCGCCGGCGGAGCCCTTGCCGTCCGGGTCGGCGGCGCAGCGCATCGAGGTCGTGGCGATGCCGTGGGCGTCGCCTTCTGCGCGCGGGAAGGTGACGATCATGCTGGTTTGCTCGTCCGTGCCGAGCTTGTACTTGCGGACGGAGCTGGTCACGGTCGGGGGCTGGGGGTCCTTTTGGGTGTGGTAGAGGGTTTGGAAGAGCCAGGTGAGGGAGTAGATGCCGAGGTCGAGCAGGGCGCCGCCGGCGAGGTCGGGGTTGACCATGCGGTGGCTGTCCTCGAACGTCTTCTCCGGCGGCATGGACATGCTCAGGTCGGCGAAGGTGCGAGAGATCGGGCCGAGCTTGCCGGACGTGATCACGTCGCGCACATAGATGCTGAGTGGGAAGTATCTGATGTTTGTCTTAGTAGAGCTGTCGCCCGTATCACTGGAGTCTCGACGTACCGTGTCCACACAGCCTCCATCATGAACAAGTTCTTTTCCTTGGCCTTCTTAATCAACGCTTCCAGCTGAGGGGCATTGGTGGTGAAGGCTTTCTCGCAAATGACATTCTTGCCCGCCTCCAGGCAGAGCATAACGTTCTGGTAGTGGTGGCTGTGCGGGGTCGCTACGTAGACGATGTCGACCTGGTGATATGTCAGAGATGTGCATGTCCTCGTAACGGGTGGTGGAGTTCGGAGCAGCGTACATTGGGGTCTTTGACCATCTCGTTGTAGGAGCCGTAAGCTTTCGCCGACTCCGGGGCGCGGACCTCCTTCAAGAACTGCTGAGCACGGTCGGCGGAGGTGGAGGAGGCGGCGGCCACGACGACGTGCTCAATGTCCTTGACGCCGCGAACCTCTGGGTTGGGCCAGAGGTCGCGAGCGAAGGTCTCGGCGATGCCGCCGGTCGCGAGGATGCCCCATTTGACCTGGAACTTGGACATGGTGGATTGTAGGTGGTGGGAAATGGTGAAAGATCGGGTGTGGATAGTAAGAGATGGGGTGAGGGAGGAGAAGGGAGAGGTTGTGACGGAGGAAGATTTCTTGAGCCTGGATAGCCAAGCCATATGAGGAAGCTCAGCGAATGTGCCTGAAAGGGGGAACGGACCTGATCCATTGTTTTCTCGCCCGCATCTCCACCGAAGGAGGGGCACAAATATCAATGATGTCACGCGTGGCAGGGAAAACGACTGGACCCTTTGATCACTACAGTATACTATCACGTGACGGTGAAACGTCGTAACGCAACTTCACGTCCGTGTTGCTGTGGGTGTACACACATCTATCTCCGTGGCCTTCCTCCACCCATGCCATGAGCGACAAAATTTGACGGACTGTGGATGTCGGTAAGCCTACGCATACCGCACCCTCAACTCGACACCCTGCCGGATCGCTATGGTGGACGAAGTTCCCAAAGGCTATGAGTCCATGGTGATCCGTTGCATTGACCAGAAGACCATAGGCAACTTCCTGTACTGATCCTTAGATTGAAACATCATCGTCCAGGTAAAGATCAAGTCAGTTCTCTCCCCTGATGGAGGTGGCTTCATCCATCAATCTGCTCCCACCCAATGCCTATTCGGCGAGGAGAACACGCCGACCTTCTTCGTAGCCAACGGACTCCGACGGAAGCGAGCAGCCCAGAAAGGCATTTCAATCAAGGAGCGAGTCGCCACGCCGCCCTGGGACTACTCGCACTGCACCAAAGTTGTCGGCATGGACAGTCGCACTCACATGTTGTAAAAGCTAGCCTGAGGATGATGCACATGTCTTGATAGCAAAACGTAGTGTTTATCAGTACTGTACAACCAGGCCACGCGATATTGAATATTTTGACGTCCAAAGACCAGGCAAGAGCCCTTGGAACAACCAGCGACCGACAACCAATCCGTCCTCAGGACTAGCAAGAGTCTTCGCGCCGCAAGCACTGATCTGTACAAAGTACTATAAGCTTTCTCAAATGTAAGACAAGAAATAATCCACCCGACCTGCGTCGGACCAGCGCTGACCAGATTATCATTTCCAACAGAGAGACTGTCTACATAGGTACATAATATGAGAAGGAAAATACAGAAGTGCTGAGCTCGTATCTACAATATAAAAACAACCAAAAGACCAGCGACAGCCACACCAACGACATTCACAGCCTTCACATCCGCGCCACCCGTGTACGGAACGGCGGCGCTCGGTGTCTGGGAGGCGGACGCCGATGCGGAAGGAGCGAGGCTCGACACGGCCGAGCCGGTAGCCGCGGCGACGGTGGTGTTGCCGTTCGAGTAATACGGAGCAGAAGCCTGCGCATTGGTGGTCTGCTCGGCGGAGGCGGCGGAGGCGGCGGAGGAGGCGGCGGATGCGCTGCTCTGTGATGCGGTGAGAGCGTCGACGGTGTGTGAGCCGCTGCTGCTGGTTGGGACAGGGCTTGCGTCTGGGATGACTTGGACGGTGCTCAGGACGGTCGTGGTGCTGGAGTAGGAGCTGGTGTCGGAGGATGCAGACCGCGCTGGCGACACAGGTGCGGAAGTCGCCACGCTGGGTTGAGACGCGGGGAGCGTAGCGGCTTCGGGCGAAGGAGATGATGTCGGTTGCGCGTTCGAGGGTGTCGTGGCTGCTGCCGTCGCTTGAGACGAACCTGCCGCTGATGCGAGGGCACTGGTCGCAGCCGCCTCTGAGGGACTGGCACCTACGGCGAGTGGCAGCGCGCTGCTTACGTATTGCGACATGTCACCCGAGGCAGCTGTGCTGGGCACCGCGGTCTGGGTGGCGCCTTCCATAGTAAAGGGATTGAGTGGGATGGAGACCGTGGTCGTTAGAACCGTGGATGGTCCTTGTGGGTGCTCACAGCCGCCGGGACACTGGGTGAGGGTCACGACGTGGGCGGTATACCCACCATGAGCGCTGACATGCGGCGGTGGTCCGTGGGGATGTTCGCCGCCGGGCGCGAGTGGCAGTGCGCTGCTCGAGTATTGCACCGTACTGCCCGAAGGCGCTGCGGTAGGAGCTGCGGTCTCGGTGGCACCGACCTGAGAGAAAGGTTGGAGCGGGATCGAAAGCGTGGTCGTGTAAGTAGTCGACTGTTGAGTCACGGTCACGACATGGGCGGTGTACTCGCCGGGGCCGCTGGGGTGCGCCGGTGGCCCGTTCGGATGGTTGCCATTGCCGCCGGGTGCGAGTGGCAGCGCGCTGCTCGAGTATAGTGCCATGCTGCCCGAAAGCGCTATGCTAGGAGCAGCCGTCTGTGTAGCGCCAACCATAGAGAAATGTTGGACTGGAACAGTGACCGCAGTCGTAAAAGTGGTAGATAATTGCGTCACGGTCACGTCGTGAGTGGTGTAGATCTGAGCGCTCCCGTACGGCACTGGTTCTTGGGAAGATGCCCCAGCTGCAGAGCTTGAAACGGCAGCGCTGGAGTCAGACGAGGTCACACTTGATGCTGTGGCGTTTGTGGTGCCTGAAGTGATTGGGGATACAGCGACTGATGATGCAATGGAGGATGAAACACTCGTGGCAATGCCGGCAGAGACAGACGAGACAGTGCTGGACGTCGCTTCAGACGTCGTCTCCACAGCGGGCACGCTTTGCGAAGCAGACGCTGCTGGTACACCTTGGACCGACGAGGAGCTTCCAGCGCTGCCCGAGGCAGAAGCGACAGGGGTGCTGGATGGCCCGGCGAGGCCTTGCGAAATATACCCTGGGACCAAGTTCGTGGTCGAGGTGGCGGACGGGGAAGTAACATCGCCAGAGCTTGCCACGGACGTCGCGTTAACGGTCGACTCTGGCGAGCTCGTGATGGTGGAGCTCAGCACGGTCGTGACTGTCGAGGTGGTCGAGTACGTGCTCGTCAGGGTCACAGAGCCGGAGGTCTGAGTCTCAGTGACCGGGCAGATTGTGGTGTAGATACTGGTGTACTCCGTGACGGTGGTTGCCACCGGCGTGCTGGTGGAAACGCCGCTGGTGGTTGCGGATGCGGATGCAGGGGCTGAAGAGCCTACCGAGCCCGTACCGACCACAGGCGTTGTCGCGTTGACGCTGTCGGTCGCAGAGACGGGGGCGGTAGAAGTGCGCACAGTAGTCAACGTTGTCCCGTTCGCTGTCTCGGTACACAACGTAGTATACGTCGTGAATTGGGATGCTGAGTCGGTGGCCGTGGAGTTCGCAGTGATGGCAGCCGACGCGCTGCTTGCGCCAGTGCCTTGTGGTGCAGTAACAGTAGGGCCAGCAGTCGAGGAAGCGCTGGCCGAGGTACTGGAGCCGGTGACGGACAGAGAGGTTGAAGTCACCGGGGCTGATTGAGTACGAACCGTGGTGAGGATCGTTCCGTTCGCTGTCTCGGTGCACAATGTAGTGTATGTGGTAAATTGGGTTGCACCAGAGGTCGTGGAGTTGGTCGCTTGGGAGACCGCTGCACTGGTCGGTCCTGTCCCCTGTGGTGCAGTACCAGTATGGCTAGCAGTCGAGGAAGCGCTGGTCAAAGCACTAGAGCCAGTGAAGGACACAGCGGTTGAAGTCAACGGGGCCGAGTGAATGTGAACCGAAGTGAAGGTCGTTCCGTTCGCTGTCTCGGTGCACAGCGTGGTGTATGTCGTAAACTGTGTTGCACCAGAGATCGTGGAGTTAGTGGCTGCGGAGACCGCTGCACTGCTCGCTCCTGTCCCTAGTGGCGCGGTGCCCGTCGGGCCAACGATTGAGGCAGAGCTGGTCGGAGTACTGGATGCGTTGACGGACGAAGCCGACGTCAGCGGAGCCGAGTGCGTATGGACCGTAGTGTACGTGGTACCGTTGGCAGTTTCCGTGCAGAGCGTCGAATAAGTCGTAAATCCAGTGCTGGCTGCTTCGCTTGGGGCAGACGAAATCGAGCTGGTAGAGGCACCAACACTTGCAGAGGAGACGCTGGACGTGGAGCTGATTGTAGTGGAGCCCGATTCACTGCTAGTAGAAGAAACATCGACACTGCTGGTAGTGACCAGACTGCCACTGCTGCTGCTGCTGCTGGTAGGAGCAGCGGTAGACAACACAACCGAGCTTGTCACGGACGGCGACGGGGTCGATTGGCTAGACAGACTCGAGGAAGACGAGGACCCGCAAAGACCGGACGAAGCATCACAGTTATCTCCGCAATAGTCGTCGGTGGCACCACAGTACCCGTACAAGCTGCAGCACTGGCCGAATTGAGACCCTTGGCAGGTGTAAGTCGTATTCCCACCGCAACTTCCATCGGGGGAGATGGTAAGACCGGTCGGCGTCGGTGCTGGGGTGGCGCTCGTGGTGGCTGTAGGGCACTCGGTGGGGAACGTAACGGTCGTGTTCTGCGCGGCTGCGTGCAAGGCCTGTTTGATGTGCCACGCGTACCCGTCACCGCAAAGCGTGTTGTTCGCTTGATACGTCGCTTCCCAGAGCATGACGCCTCCGAAGCGGTCGTCGCTGGCGAATCGACCGATGATTTGCTGCGCCTCTGCGGGAGTCAAGTAGTCTGAGGCATCGAACGCTGCAGCCGGCGCCGCTGCCAGACCGATGAACATCAGGATGTCGGGGTTCAGAGAGGGTTGGCTTTCCCATGCCGAGAAGGAGATGTCGGCACTACCATTGCCATTGATGTGGTCGACACCGGCTCTTGCGCTACACGACGGATCGTTGTAGAATTGGATCCACAGAAAGTCAAACCATGCCTGGTTCATGACGGTCGCAAAGTGAGGGTCTGGGAGAGCGCACTGGGGAGAGCCAGAGATGTAGTAGCTCTTGGAGCTGTCCTGCGGGTACAGATCTTTCTTCAAGTGGTTGATCATTGCGGCGTATCCGCTTGTCTGATACGCGATCGCGTTACCCTGCGCATCCTGCGGCGGCGGGCTGATGATGTTCTCGATATCGAAGTCGAACCCATCGACCACCGCGTCGCCAAACGGTCTCGGGCCGCCGGCATTGGCTGATATTGGACCGAAAGATCTCCACAGAAAGTCTCCGAACTCCTCGCCAGAAGTGTCGTTGGCGATGTAGTACTGGTTTTGACTGCCACCACCCAGAGAGAGGAAGATCTTCTTGCCGTATGTCTGCTGACAAGCCGTGATGTCCGGGCCAATGAAAGGGCAGGTCTTCAAGAGGGTCGTGTTCACCCCGTTCTCTTCGTACACATCACCCCAGCAGGCATTACCAAAGTTTGTGCCCGGGTATCCTGCGGGACCCTGATCTGGGAAGACGTTTACGAAACCCAGGTTGACGACATCGATGGATGGGTCCTTGCAAGTCTCCAGCAGGCGGTCTTGGTTCGCACCCTGTCCCCAGTAGGTGACGACGACGTCTTTCGAGGCAGCATTAAAGGCTGCAGAAGCAGAGGCGGCGAGGGCAGTGGTGGCTAGGACAGATCGCGAAAGGGAAGGCATGATTATTAATGACACACAGAATTGACTGCGCTTGCTAATGAATGGATGGCCAGAGGCCGAACGAGCGAGTGACCTGGTGGTCGTGGAATAGAGGAGGCAAACCTGAGGATGCGACAACAAGGAAGTCAAGGAGAAAGGCACGCGTAACAGCACGAAGCCAAGGTTTAACGAAGAGAGCGAGAGTGTAACAATCAAAGAAAAAGGGGAGTAGCAGACGAAAAGGAGTGCTGGTTACATGTACCTTAGTGTGCTGTCGCTTGTTTTCAGGGCCATGACTAACCACACTAGACTCCCGGAAGCGACCTCGCTAATTATTATACGAAGCACGCCGGTCGGCGGTCCAGACGGCATCATGCTGGATTCGTGGGCTAAACTCAACCGTCGTCTGGGTGGGCCTCGGGGGTGATTGAATGCAGAGGACAGGAGGCGCCCGAACAGCGCCACCCACGGGTTCCTGCAGCCGGCTTGCCGGAAATCACACTCGAAGGTGCGGAAATAGTCCCCGGTCATCCATCACAGACCGTGGTATTCGATCACTGTATGGATTGATGACACCAATCCAGGGGCGGCCGAAAGCAGATTGAGGCGACCAATGTGGTAACTCGCGTGGTAACATCGTTACCAAAGGAGATGGGAAATGATCTCGCGTAGGAGAGCGGCAGAGATTGCTGGAGCGCGTTTGCGAGTCATGGCCTTGCCAGAGCCAAGGCACCAAAGGATTCCGGAGTCCCGCTGCTGCTGGGGAACACGATAACAAGAAAGTTGAGGGAATTCCTTGAACATCCACATACCGCCAATGCCCCAGCGCCAGAAGGCGTCGACAGTGACAGTCCAGTATCCTGTCGGGGATATGAAGGATTGTGATGTGGCGGTCGTCATTTCATGGGGTGCCCGTCGAATGGTTGAGGAAGGGCTCGTTTTGCCGCCCCCGCCACTCTCCACTTGAATCCACTCACTTGAGACTCGGAGTCACTTCTCACGTCGAGGGTTCCTCCTCGTGCTGTCGTACTCGTACGCAGGTACAGTGCAACAATATCGAGTCAACATGGAGCGCGTGGCTGCGACAGCAAGACGACTGATGACCGAGCACAAGCGATATGGTCCTTTCGTACAGTCGAGCGATGCCGATGCGACCACGCTGGAGAGTTTCCTCCACACGTACCAGTGGTTTTCATCAGACCTTCGCATCCGGTACCACAACGGCAACGGATTGCGCCACGCTTTGTTCTGAGCGCGTCCGAACAGTTTCCATCCTCGAGGATCACTTCAGAAACCCGCGCTTTTCAGCGTGGTCATAATCCCAACCGGGTGATCGGTCTGTTTGCGACGGGACGCAATCGGCGCCAGCTCGGCACCGAGCAATCCGCGTCGCATAAGCATGGGTGCGCCGTGGGCCAGCTTTCGTGAATCGTGTTTCCCATGGCGACCCCAGCTGCCCATCATCTGTGGAGAGATGGAGTCGGCTTGTCACTTATTTCTTCTCTCCTCGAAATCGATCCAGTACCTAGGTAGTTACGAACGGATTGACGACATCTGTGTGTGTTATGGTGACATGGATGCCTTGTAGAGTTGGCGAGGTGTGTGACCGGAGATATGTGGCGTGAGGGTGAAAGATGATGATGCGACATCTGTTCTGTGTCGTGTCGCGTGGTTGGAAATATCTCGTTGCCTAGCCCTACAGCCCCGACCTCACGTGCCGGCTTCCATTCCGGAAAGCGGCAACCCCGCTTGCAACTGCACGCTACGAGGCCTCCAACCTCTACATACATGTACCTAAAGACACATCCATCTGATAGCAGCAACCCGCAGACCTCGCTTGCAGCACGACACCAAATACCTGCGCGGAGTACAGAGAAAGTCGGAAAGAAAACAATCTAGAGATTACTGGAGTCTGGACGCCAGATGGACTGCCTTCGATCCTCTCGTTCTGCGTTGGTTTGCCTCATGCAAAAGGCCGGTCTCCATTCCGGCCATCGCTACGTATCCCCAGGGCAAGCCCGAAGCGGGATGAAGACAGCGAACGCCGATCGGGCCGTTACAAGAAAGGCCAATATTCCGACTACCTCTTGGCGCACCAATCAACCGGCAAGCTAATGTGGGCTTGAAAATACGGTCTCGGTCCTGGTGTATTAGTTCACTGCGCCGAATACTTGTCCTGAGACCTGAGTCCGGAGCCGCGAACACGCTCGATGTCATGCCGGGCGACATGATGATGATGATGGTACGAAGGTATGGCCCGGCGAAGCATCATCACTGTCGCAAAGCCACATGCATGCCATGGTGGCCAGAGGTAAAGTCGCGGCTGAAGCATGGACGGTGCTCAAATGCCGGGCGCGGTATGATATACACTCTGGTTTGAGCATATTTTGACCGCTCCAGCCTAGAGGCCGAAAGAGGATTGGATGGGTTTCTCTCCCGAGTTGATTGCTACGACACGCGACGTGGCGATCAGACAGTTTGCCTATAACGACTTCCTTAGGTACGCACAAGAGCACAAGACCTTGCACTTACAGCAGCCAGCTAGACCGCCGATCCGTGGTTAATCGCACCTCGCGTCTACGAACTGCAGAGGTGCGGATCCAGATTCAATTGGATACTCTTATGGCACGATACGCTAAACACTAGAACCAGTATTGGCGATAGGATGGAAGTGATGCGCCGTGCTACGCTACGTTCACTGACTACAACGAAATGTGTACAGGTTTAGGGACTTCAAACATGGCTGCCGGGAGGATCATGCGTTCAGTGCGTGAACGAGGGCGCCTCAGCAATCGAGACAAGGGGACGACATCCCTTAGGATTAGGTGGGAGGGCATATGCCCGGCGCGGTCTCCAGGCTCACAAGGGCAAGTCATGCCAATCACTACTGCTTCCGTCGACTCAACGAGGCCTGCCGCTTCATGTGTTGCACGGAACACCAATCATCATTGACCCCAATGCTGGCCCGAGTCTTCACCTTTGACTGATCGAGCGCAGTGGAGTCCTTCAGTGCTGGAGCACCGTCCTGATAAAGAATGAGCTTCGGGGCCCGGGTCCAGTTCTGCGGTCGAAAGTCCACTTGGTATGCGATGGTGCCCGTTCCCTCACGTATTCGCCACTTCCCCGCAAAGCGGGACCCGCTCATCCCGCCTCCACATTCTGGGGGCTAGCGTGCCTTGGCGATCTGGATGGTCTCAGGCCAACCAAAAGGTCTCACCCTGGCCTCCCTGGCATGTACTGCCCAATATCTCGTCGTCAGCCCATCGTTACTCTGTTACATCCGCTTCGCTAAACGCCAACAACCAACAGCCTCGTCGACCAGCGGGGTAGATACTGAGTACGAGTGACTCCGATACACCGCTGCCAGCAGGCGACACAACAGCAACAAGTACCAACCCATCCCCCATCTCGTCGCTCCTGTTCCTTTCCTCTCAATCGCCTTCTCTCCTCTCTACCACTTTCGTGTCGTATCCGTGCCATAAGAGCTCATTCCACCTTCTGTACTCATATACATATCTCAAGTACTTCTTCACGTCTCTCACAAGACCTCAATTTCGCGAACAATGTTCACCACAAAGACCCTCTACAGCGGTGCAGCGCTCTACGCCAGCACGAGTGCCTTCATGGCCGCGTGGATCTGCCTGGCCTTGCCGGTCCGCCACAACACCGTCGGACCTTACAACTACCACCGGGTGCTGAAGGCTGGACGTCGTGTACCATGGCGTCGTCTTCCTAAGGTCCTGTAAATCACTGGGTGAGTGTCCTAATACTGGCTATAGCTACTACACGAGGTACTGATCTCGGCAACAGCAGTGCCAGTGTTATGGGCCTTGCTGTCGCAAAGGGCTCTCCAAGTCGAAGAGTGCTCCGACAGAAGCCGTAATCCTTCACCTTTCAACGGAATCGAGTTGCTGGTCGGCAATGGCCATCTTCCACCAAATGAATGAATGAACGTCACGACCACTACCCACCTACCCCCCTTTCCCGCCATGTCTACGACACAGACAGAGCGATTCGACTACCTCGAAGCAAATTCTGGCGTTGCCGGCGGGTTCCACGGTTGCGAAGCACATCTGGCGAGCAAGCTCCGCCATATACGGATACGATAGCTATCATGAGTTCAGCACAAGGTTGAACCGTTTCGACAGTTTCTTTCCCTCCAAGTCTGAATATGTGAACGTGTCATGCCGATGAGCGAGGGTGACCCCCTTGTTTCTCTCGAGTCCAATCACCGTATCGACGCGTAGGACTATTGCTTGGACGAGTAGCATACTACACCATACTACTACCAGCACGAGAGTATATACGTCGATGGTAACAACATTAGCATAGCCATGACCAGCCCACAACACACCGCAGCCTAGCCCGCCATTTGCTTGCAGGCCTCCGATGAAGCGACGCCGACTATATTGACAGCGAGCATGTTCCCTCCGCAGAGCTTCGACGGTATTCGTCGTCCAGTACATACAGAGATGGCAATGGTATGATGCTTTGACTAGCGCAAACTGTGAAGGCGGCCCTTTTTCACTACGATGGCTACACATGTCATTCAAGTTTGTCATAAAGCTCGAGACATGCAATGAGATAAGTCCCATAGCCATGGAATTCACCGCACTCCATCCCTCCGTCATCGCCTGCTCTGGCCTTGTGTGTGCGGCGTATCTCCATAGTTGGTCTGGCAGATGGCTCCACGTGAACCGATCATCGACCGACCTCTCCGTGGAGGGCACACATGGTGAATCCGGGAGACTTACTAATTAGCTCACGGCAAACATCTATCTGGCTATTCACAGACCGCATCTCCGTCGCCGATGCTTCTTGACAGGGTTTCGCACGCAAACGGCTACCGTCCTGCTCTTCCTTAGGCGCAAAAGGTATTGCAGCATGCCAGAGTCAAAGGGACCAGAGTGATGAGGAAGTGAGCACCTTGCTCTGTGCGCGCTGAGAACACACGACCAGCCATCGGCCTCAGAGCGTTTCACTGCTGGCACAGCTCGTCCACCAGGCGATCGAAGTATTCTCGTTCGATCGAATTAGTCGAGACCGCGAGTAGCATGGTCCAACCTCACACACTCCGATGCGTCTTGCCGCTCTGCACTGGAAGTCGTATTGTCTGCAGTGCCCGGCAGCAAAGCGTTGAAAGGGTGAGCACCAATGCAGACGCTGGACCTATGCTGATGCGGGTCGAGCGTGGGTTCCCTATGACTCCCGGCTTGACCGCCAGCCTTCGCTCGGCATGATCACAGATCTGATGGTCATGGGAGGCGGCTGCCGTCTCGCTGCTCGGCCGTTGGTCAGAAGCGTTCGTGCGGTGTCATGCTTTCATCGGAGTGCCGTTCGTGCGTGAGATGCGCTGCCGCTACCATCTGAACGCTTGGCATGCTACGGCAGCCTCCGTCGCTGTCGCAGCAGGACTGTCGTGCATCGCGGGTGCGAGAAGCGAAGTCCACAGATGTTTGTTAACATAACTCTAGCCCACACCACCTGACATCATTCGAGCCGTGTCCAGCGTCGGGCTCCGAGGAGGGGCCTCACGATGTCTTGGATCTCGACGTTCCGCAGTAGTCGCTGGCGAGGTTCAGTCCGTGCTGCCCGGTGCTAGATCCCGTTCGCATTTCATTGCGTCAGTGTCTACATGCCGATGCCGAGTAGCGGAAGGCTTGAAGCTGCACACCAGACCACCCTTATGGTATGGCACACAAGAACACACATGATTGCGCTCCGCTGTGTAGGACCGGAGGACAGCGCAGGATGGTGTCGTGCTGTCTCTTTGGTATTCATCACTGCTTCAGGCGAAGAAGTTGGTACGCTGACGTGAGTCCGCACATGAAGCGACTTGGAGTGGTCCTACTCTGAGGCGTAGCGTCAGGCAAAAGTGTTGTCGGAAACACGCGTCTCTGGTATCTTTCTTTGGCCCATGGGCCGTGAGTGTGTCGATGTCGATGCACACCGGGCCGGCTTCAGCCCACCTGCACCTGCAGAGCAACCCGAGTGCAGTGCATCGGCCTAGTCATAGTAGCTTCAGCGCGTAGAGCGACATCCTGGATGAAGGGAGCAACGTAGCAGACACAAAAGCTTGTATACATGCTACATCAAATGCAGACGCAGAAACCGAACAATGGCTGACCGGGCGCTTTCCTCGCCACGGTCAAACTGTCGGCTCAGTCCCCACCCTCCCAATCACAAGCAACCACCCTGAATGCTGCTCGTCGCGTTCTTCACATGGCTCTTCAACGTGCTTTGGGAGCACACCAAACCCCTCACGAACGCTTTCGCCACGACATCCGCACCCTCCGGGCTCGTGTGCGTGTGATCCTTGGGGTAAAAGCCATCCACCTGGGTCTTGCCTAGCTTCTCGAATGCGTTGGCCACCAACTGGCCGTGATCGACAAACTTTGCATGCGCGGAGCTGGCTACCGACTGATTGGCGTAGGTCGTGAAACGATTCGGAGCGTACTCGAACGCGCCGCTCATGTAAGGGTTGTCGGGCGTCTGCGAGGAGACGACGACGGTCGCGCCGGCGCCGGTGAAGCTCTTCACCGCGTTGGTAATGTAAGCCGGAAACGTGAGGATACCCTTCTGGACGCTGGTGTTGCACACTTCGTCCCCATCGCCCGGACAGTCCGTGCGGCCGTTGTCGGTCGAAGACAGGGAACCACCGTCGTTGTGGCCGAACTCGATGACGACGTAATCCCCGGACTTGAGGAGCTTTTCGATCTCCGAGAAGTGGCCCTCGACGGTATAGCTGCGGGCGGAGCGGCCGGCGATGGCTTTGTTGACCACCGGGATAGAGAGTGAGTACTTCAAGAACTCGCCCCAACCTGATCTGACGTTAGGATGGTCTCGTCTGCTCGTGCTGTTCGTATCGGTAGCGGACCTTGAGTGCTGCCGCCTCCTCCGCCATGCGCCATCGTAGAGTCGCCAGCCAGGTAGACGGTGGGTCCGGCAGCGCGTTCAGATACATCGGGTGCGGGTGCTGCAAGAGCCACGGACGCGGATAGCAGGGAGAGTAGAGTGGTGGAATGCATGACGAACGCAGAGAACATGAGTAATCTAAAGAGTGTAGTGAGGTCTGCCTCAGTCCGTGTAGTGTAGAATGGAATCGGGCTTCAGAATGCCTCTCTTGTAACGTGGAAAGAAAGGGATCGTGGACGTTTGTGCGAGAGATACTTCCTATACATATCGGCCTTGGAGATCAGGGTCTAAGACTCCAGGAATGATTGAAGCTGCATGCGATCAATCTTGTTTGTCGCGTATAGATGGCAGCACTTATTGTGAAACGCCAGTCTCCGGAGCTTGATTTTCATGGTCAGTTTGAACTTTGTAGCGTACTGCGCCCTCGGCGACTGCAACACATGATACCTCACGCCGACATCTAGATCTCGCTGCAGGCCGCACTTTGGATATGCACGGTCCCGAGATCAGGCATTAATATCAAGTGGAGGTGGTAAAGAAGGCTACACTGAGGGATTGCAGGTATTTGATAGTATGAACATGGAATATCAATAGACAACCAATAGTCACGTGGTGGCGGAGACGTCCGCACCGTTTACCATGGCAACAGCCGAGAGGTGTTTTGTTGCGTCAACACTGGAGATTAGCAGTGGGTCGTGCAGAACATTGATAGAGGCGTGAAAGAGTACGAAGGAGCACATCTTCCACGATACTGCATCCTATGCACCGAGCCACAAATAGTATGGAGTCTCCCGTGTCGAACCTGGTCCCGCAGACGGAGGCGAGCATCATCGACTTTGACGGACCACCAAGCTCGCCGTTCGTGACCGAAGTCGATTCGCGCAGCAGAAGCCCGAGCAAGCAGTGGCAGCCATCTAGGAGCACTGTCAATGTAGAAGAAAGTGATTCAGTGGGCTTCGAAGGCTCACCACTTAAGATATCGTCGCCGACACTGCAGGACATGGGTGAGGACAAGGAGAACGTACCCCAGGACGAGCCGACGGCGACGTTGAGCAAGATTTTTGCGACACCACAGAAACCTCGAACACCAGAGTCGACTATGGCAAGGTCAAGCACACCAGAAACCGCCCGTCCACTCGCGAACAGTGCAGACACCGACCTGATGCCGCCGCCGCCGTCTACTTGCAAACAACGCAGTACGCCAAAGAAAACGCCATTGAAGCCATCTCGCAGTGCTGCGAACACCCCGCTCCCGCCGAGTCGCGGTAACTCATTCGATCGGTCGGCAGCCAAACAGGAGCAGAGCGCTTCGAGCTTCCAAGCTGCTCTGGACATGCGCAACTCAGACCTGCAGCCAGAAGAAGCGCCGAGCGTAGACGACACGTGCTTTAGCACCTTCTCCGAGGTGCCCGACATGACCATCTTTGCGAAGATGGGACAGAGCCCGACCAAGCGCGGTGACATGCTTCGCACACCACATGGTCATACAGACGCCACATCTCGCTCCTCTCGCAAGCGGCCCTCGCCTTCTCGTACCCCTTCTCCCACCCCGCGCAGACAGAAAACGCCGGGCACTCATCAGAGTCAGGACGGCACGACCAGCTTCCTGATAGACTTCACTCAGCAATTCGAGTCCGTCGGCGGCTACCGGCCCCCAACCTCGCCCGGCAAGTCCGCCACGGAGTCCAACTTGCTCCAGTACATCAACAATCAGCGGTCGCCGCACAAGAGCAGACACAGCCTGGCCACACCCAGCAAACCCAACAACATCCTGAACCTGCTCGACTTCGAGCTGCCCCCGGCGCCAACGCCACGGTCCGTACCAACCATCACCGTCCGGGAGCTCGAGAGCCTCAAGTCGTCCTACCTCTCCCAGATCTCCAGCCTAAAAGCCACGTTGAGCGGACGGGAAGCCGAAGTGGAGAGCTTGAAGAGAGCGGTGGGAGACGCGGAGCGTCGGGTGGGCGAGGCGCAAGAAGCGCTGCGAGACGAGAAATACCGGCGCGAACACGTCGAGCAGGAAAAGGCCGGATGGGAGAAGCGTGGAGAGGAAGTGGAGAATGTGCTGCGGAGCGTGAAGGAGGAGGTGATGAAGAGCGAAGTAGAGAAGGACGAACTGGTGCGGAGGATCGAAGAGTGCGAGAAGCGCGCGGACGATGCAGAAGCGCGCGCGGTCAAGGCCGAGGAGCGGTTCGCCGACGCGCTGGCCGCTCGCGCCGGCTCGGGTGAAGGAGACGGCGACGCGGCCAAAGAGCAGGTGCAGCGGCTGGTCGCGGCCCAGATTGATGCGAAGATCGAGGCCGTCAGTCGCGAGCTGCACGCCGTGTATAAGGAGAAGCACGAGCGGAAAGTGGCGACGCTGAAGAAGAGCTACGAAGCGCGAGCGGAGAAGAAATGCGCCGACTTGCAATCGCGGCTGGCGGATCTGGAGAAGCACAATGAAGAGTTGCTGGCCGTCAAGGACGCCACGTTCTCTGGCCCGGTGCAGGACACGACGGTGCTGGAAGACGCCGAGCTCAAAGCTCAGCTGGAGGAACAGCGGGCCCTGCTTGCGCGGGTGGAGAATGAGATGCAGACGTCGCGGGAGCAGCGGCGACAGCTCGAGCGTGAGCTGCAGCAGGAACGAATCGAGAAGGGGGATTTGGTCGCCGCGGTGGACGAGATGCTCGCGCTGCAGTCAGATGGTGGTCACAGCGCCCAGGGCGCTATGAGTGTGGTGGAGGATTTTCGGAAGAGTATCGGCAGGCCGTCGGGTTTGCGTGCACCGGGCTCGTCAAGTGGTGTGAGCAGGATCGGTGGGCCGGCTGGCTTAGCTGGGCGTCCCAGTATCGGTAGTGGCAAAAGCCGGATGCTGGCGAATATTGAGCGAATGGGTAGGGCTGGTGTTGGGAACGCCGTGCCAGAGTGACGCTCTGCTATAGAGATTGTGGTCTTAGGAGTTTGGGGGTTCTGCTGGGTGCCGTGTAGGAGTGTAAAATAGCACTTTTGACAGTGTCAATGAGTCTCGCGCCATCGAACAGTATACAGACGCTTCAAAACATGTTGTGCGTTGCGTCGGTACTGCAGTCCCAATGTCTGGACAGAGCGAATGTTGGCTTATTAGCTTATGCGACGAGCCGAACAGTATGGTCACGTTATCTCATTACATCAACCCGTGCTCCTTACATATGACGGCCAATAACATTACGCTTGCTTCTCTGTATCAGGTGGCGACCCGTGAACCCACTTCTCATACTCTCTCAGCCCTGCCTCGACGCCCAGCGTGAGACTTTTCGCTCGGTGCACAGCGTCTTCGCGAAAGTCCAAACAACTCGTCCTCCACTCCAGCCACGTCTCAGCTCTCGCTCCCTCTGGAGCATCCAGCAGACCGACAGCGACATCGATAACTTTCGGTCTCACGTCCCCATGCCAGAACACGTTCGCCCCGCACGTGCCGCAGAAATGTCGAGTCGCCTTTGACGAAGACCGGTAGGCTTTGAGCGTGCCGAACTCCGTCGAGAAGGGTATCTGGCCTTCTGCGTCGAGGGTGATGTCGATCGTAGGCACGAAAGCCCATTCCACCCACTCCATGCCACATGCCAGTCGACAGGAGTCACACGCGCAAACGCCGCTGCTGTACTTCGTGCCCCCTGCACGGATCCACCAGGCCTCGCTGGACGATTGTGACGGTATGTCAGAACGCTGCGATACATCCGGATCTGAGAATGCTGCCATGCCCAGTCTAGAGCGTTCCGAAGGCCGCGCGATCCAGAAGCTGACACCGTTGCATTTGCAGTGGGCGTGTAAGCGATCGGAAGCCGAAAGGTTGTTGACCTTGGGCTTCGATGGTGATTGCCAGTGCAATGGAAGCTGCTCGCCCTTGTCAGTTCCATGCGGTCGGCGGGGAATCGGCTTGTCGTTGATGACCGTCAAGAGGTCGCTGAAGCCACCGTCCAGAGTGTCTGCGATATGTCCATGTCCTTGGATCTCGATGACATCCTCGACCGCTTGGACTGTTCCGGTTGCCACAAGGTAGACCACCTCGCTGCCCGGACCGTCGGCGAGTTCGAAGTACATGACAGTGCCGCACGTCGGGCAGTGATATTGAGTGCTTCGCTTCGAGAACTGAAACGGCTGTACTTTGTCGATGAGGGCTTGAGACGGGCGATACTGCGACGGCATGAGCGCAATGGTAACGCAGAGGGCACCAGACATGTGTCGGCAGGAATCGCAATGGCAGATCAGCCCCTTCAGTGGGAATTGAGAGGCGGGCAGTGTCAATTCATGCTGGATAGAAGCACATAGGCAAGTAGCCTTTACCGTTTTGGTTTCGGTTGCCATTTTCTCTTCCAGAGACTTGCAGACAGTGCGAGTTGATGGAGGAAGAGGCGCTCAAATAGTAGTTCTCGGAGGTGAGATCCACGATTATCAATCACCTCGCCGGAAGTGTCAGCACTAAGGTATTGAGGTCGAGCAGGCTCTCACCTGCGGGCGGACGTGCGGACCGCCAGCTCGCCTCACAGTACCCTGGCACGCCTGATCCCTGAAGTTGTACTGCAGGCGTACTCGATACCTCATGTACGTGCCTGGCTACCCGTACATAGGTAAGTTACAACTTCGAGGAATTGCTGAGGTTGAAGTTCGGGCCACCCGCTCGCTCACTAAACAGCGGCTACTACTAAACAGCGGCTACTGTAGCTGTGCTTCAGCCAGCGTATCATACGTTCACGGGGACTCGAAACAATATACAGGTACCGTCCGTGCGGTAGCAGAGCCGTACAAGTGTACTGTACATTTCTTGCTCTATGTTGTGGAACTTGTGTCGCAAATGTGCTATTCATGTCACGTGCATCTCGGCTCGGCACGTCTCTGCCAAGGGCGGCTACGGCCGAGCCGAGTCAAATATACCGTCATACGCGAACGTTTTCGGCAAGCGCGCGACGGATTGCGACTTCAACAATCGCAATCGTGCAGAAAAGCTGTCCTTTCATCATTCCCATCATTCGTCCGTGGGAGGCTTGTGTCTTTTCGGCGTTACGGGCGCAGCATACCACCATCAACGCAATTCGGATCTTCTCTCTGAACCTCGACGTCCCAGTCACATCTCCAGTCAATCGCCGCGCGTACGAGCGACCACATGGGCGACCACTATCAGCCACCTTACCGTAATGGTGGTGGCCGCAGTGGTGGCCGCGACCATTACGACCCATACGCGCGCCATTCCTACCACGATCAGAGGCCCCGCGACACGTATAGTTTCAGAGGAGCTGCGGACCGCCAGTCGCATCAGCCGCCGACAGATTTCACGTTTCGCGCCCCTCCCTCCGCACCGAATTTCCCGCCGAGTGATCACTACAACACCTTGCACCCACCACCGCAATCACGAGCTAGAAGGGGTGATGCGCGTCGTGGTGGTGACCGTCGTCCACATCCGCCGAGTCAACGCACCGGTGGTGCACATGGCCCTCAGCGACGTGGCGGGTTTCGGGGAAGAGCCGCGCATACACGAGATATCTTGAGGAATGCGCGCCGCGAAACCACACCGGAGCAGCTCGAGGGCATGAATGCTGAAGGGCAAACGCGCTTCAAGGAGGTTGACTCTGGCAGTGACGAGAGCGAGATTAAGATTGTCGATCTCACTCACAGTTCAGACGATGAGGATGGCAGTGTACTGCACAAGCGTGTCAAGATGAACGGGCATGCCGAAGCCGCTGTTCCGAAGTGGTCGAACCCGGATCCGTACACCGTCTTGCCACCTCCGGAAACGCTCGGCGCACCAAAGAAGGATATTGTCCAAGTTATACGCAAGGCTAAGGTGGACGCAGCGAATGCTGGTGGGTCTGGAAATGCGGCCAGAGAGGCCGACTTCATATCGTTGAATTTTGGCGACGATTTCGACGAAGACATGGCCTCGGAAAGCGATCATGAACCTCCACCTAACGCACCGAGCGGACCAGCAGCCAGGGCTCAGTCCCGCATGGAGGACATTCCCCCGCCTCCGCCCGACTATATGCCGGGAGGTCCACCAGCTCCGCCACCTGGTTTCGTGATGCCTTCCGACGAGGAGCTCATGGCCCAGATGGCTGGTGACGGCAGAAACATGAAACGCAAGCGCGACAGTCGACCAACACAAGGTGCTGATGACGTCCTGGATGAGTGGAAGAGTGACGGCGACGAGTCCACACCATGGTGTAAGGTCGATCATTCACGAACATCAAGCACTGCACTTCGGTAAGGTAACCTCACTATCGTTTGAGCGAAATAGCGCTAACAGACCGAAGTCTTCACAAAGAGATTTGCGATTTCTTCGACTTCGTCAGACCGTATGACTACGAAGAGGCGGTTCGCCGTGATCTGATCAACCGTGTGCTCCAGGCTACACGACGATCCAACACTCGAAACGCTAAGAGCGTCAATCTCGAGTGCTTTGGCTCGTTTGCTGCTGGCTTGTACCTGCCGACTGCGGACATGGATCTAGTCGCCGTGTCACCCGAGTATCTGAGCCGCGGCTCGAAGACTTACGGCCAGTCAAACAGTCAGATGCGCATGCTGGCCCACTACCTGGAGAACACCGGGGTTGCAGCTCCCGGGGGCGTTGCTGTCATCACCAGAGCCAAAGTCCCCATCATCAAGTTTGCCGATAAGCGGACTGGTATCAAAGTCGACATCTCGTTCGAGAACGATTCCGGGCTCTACGCCAATCAAACGTTTCAAGTTTGGAAAGGACAATTTCCTGCCATGCCGGTGATTGTCGTCCTCGTCAAACAACTGCTAGCGATGCGTGGGCTGAACGAGGTCTACTCGGGTGGTATAGGAGGTTTCACGATCATCTGTCTGGTTGTGAGCATGATGCAGCTCATGCCCGAGCTTCAGTCTGGTGCCATGGATGCACACCTGCATTACGGCGACTTGCTGATGAACTTCCTCGATCTCTACGGCACGAGGTTTGACATTCGCAAAACGGGTATCGTAATGAACCCTCCGGGTTACTTTGACAAGATCGCCTCGCCGCGTGCCAAGCAGAATCCCAACAGACTCACGATCATGGACCCGAACCGCAAGGACAACGACATCTCGGGCGGGTCCCACAAGATTGACGATGTTTTGGACTGCTTCCGCAGCGCTCATTTGAGACTCCAGCGCCGACTCGCGCAGGTGCGTGCGGGAACTGAAGTCGAGGGTAGTGTTCTTGGCTGCGTCTTCGGCGGCGACTACTCGTCTTTCGCCCATCAACGCGAGAAGCTTAGTCTGCTTCACCGTGGTTATGCCGTCAGCCCACCACCGCCGCCACCCGCTCCGATGCCAAAGCAACAAAAGCCACTGAAGCAGCCGAAACAATCGAAGCAAGCCAAGCGAGGCATCGCTTTCGTGCGCCCTCAACCGCCGTCGCCCCCGCCACCGCCGTCAGCGGTGGCTGATGGTCAAAGAGTGACAAGGAGCATGAACCCCGCAAACTCCAGGCAGACACATACGCACCCGCTTCCCGCCAAGCCAGACTGGTACGCTAATTCCTATGACACTTCGCCGTCATACTAGGCTTGTGCGCTCCGCATGTACCTACAATGCACTGCAGCTCATGTTGCTAATCTGTTCAGTGCCAAACCTCCCCCCAAACAGCAGCCCCAGTCCTCGCAGAAGAAGGCGAAAAAGTCACAAAAGGCTGAAAAGACTGCGAAGACGCCAAAGCCCCGGAAAACTCCAACGAAGTTAGACACGAGAAGAATCTTGAAGGGCAATCGTAAACGTGCCAAGAAGTTTAAGGCCATGCATCCGCATGTGCCCAACATCCCGGATGAGATCTCGAAAGAACAAATGCGAGAAATGAAACTGCAACACGGTATACTTTGACGGACGGTGGGGAAGACCGAAAGACATGGATTACCACGAGGAGGACATCAACCCCAGGAGATCGACTGATGAGGCGAAACGACGGTAATGTGGTGTTCTCCTGGCGTCAATGGTTTGCTTGACATGATACCCATGTACTACTAAGTAGCTTTGTGCTTTTAGGGGCGATGCCTATACTGATGGCTGCGCGCTCGACCGATGATTTGCCTGGCTTCGCAGCCTACGTGCCGGTGATGGTTCCTGACGATTTATCATTTCATCCCTTTGCCCCATGTCGTGTTTTTTCGCAGCTTTCCCGGTGGCGGTTGTCGCAAAGATCGGATGCGCGCGATGGAGCGCACCGAGCTTTCTTCGAGCAGCAAGAACTGACATGACAGCTGTTGGGAAAAAGGCGAAAGGCCTCGTTCGGGGTTCCGCGGTCTCATCTGAAGGCAGAAAGCCGTACGCGGCTTTCGTTGCTGATGAGAGGACTGCGACGGATAATATCCTCAGGCTTGCTTCGGCAGCCATTGGGATCTTTTCTCATCGCTTGATCCGCTGTCGTGGCGGGTCGGCGGAGAGGATGGATGACTGGGAAGAGATGGAGCGGGTGGGTTGATGTCTATTGCTGGTGTTTGGGTGAAGTTGGTAGGCTGATGGCGCAGCTGACATGGTGCACAAGGAGGTGCCTGGGGATTGTGCGAGGTTTGGTGTCTTGCATAGGTATCTGCACGTAGGTATATACCTGGTCGTGGAGGTACTATGTACGTACGGATCTTAAAATGTGGATGGGTGAAAGTCGTGGATTCAGGTAGGGAAGGCGGACAGCACAGGGTGAGACATGAGGGGATGTTGCTCGGTCACTTGCAGGCATTTGCTGTGCCTCGACCGATTACATACATGTAGGTACGACCCTCTGCTCCTGGTTGGTAATGGTTGCATGTGGTGTGGGCGATCGATGTCATGCCGCGGGGTATGTACCTCATCCAGCCACAAACAGAAACGTAGCGAAATTTTTGGCGACATCACTCGGCTACTTCCTCATCCCACCACGACCACCACCGCCCCGCTCACACTCTTTCACACCCACCTCTGATCCAACCAATCTCGGATCCGTCAATGGCTGTCGACCAAATTCAAGAGGTCAGCGACGACGTTCGCGGTACGCATCACCTTCACTCCCTGCACCACAACTCTTCCAACCTGATCCCCCACTGACATCCCCCTCCTCCAGTCCTCGGCCAGGATCCGCTCATCCCACCCCACCTCCTCACCTCCGAGCTACCGGCCCCAGCCAACTCCCTCCCGACCGTCCTCAAAGGCCGCAAAGCCGCCGTCGAGATCATCAAGCAGCGCGATGACCGCCTCCTCGTCGTCTGCGGGCCCTGCTCCCTCCACGAACCCGAGACGGCCGTCGAGTACTGCAGCCGGCTGGTGCAGCTCGCCGACAAGCTCAAGGACGACCTGCTGATCATCATGCGCGCCTACCTCGAGAAGCCGCGCACGACCGTGGGCTGGAAGGGCCTGATCAACGACCCGGACATCGACGAGACGTACCAGATCAACAAGGGCTTGCGTGTGTCGAGGAAGCTGTTCTGCGACCTCACGAGCCAGGGCATGCCGATCGCGAGCGAGATGCTCGACACCATCAGTCCGCAATTCCTGGCTGATCTGATCTCCCTCGGCGCGATCGGCGCTCGCACGACCGAGTCCCAGCTACATCGTGAACTCGCGTCGGGTCTGTCGTTCCCTATGGGGTTCAAGAACGGTACGGATGGCGGGCTTACGGTCGCGGTCGATGCCATTGGATCCGCGGCGTCGAAGCACCACTTCATGGGCGTGACCAAGCAAGGGCTTGCCGCCATCACGAAGACGGCCGGCAATCCCGACTGCTTCGTCATCTTGCGCGGCGGGACTACAGGTACCAACTTTGACAGGGATAGCGTGGCGAAGACAAGGGAGGCATTGAGGAAGAAGGGTCAGTTGGAGGTGATGATGATTGATTGCTCGCACGGTACGCGTGTCCCTGTCCTGTCCTCCTATCGCTACTACCGCGGCTAAAATTTTCCGACAGGCAACTCTCAGAAGAACCACAAGAACCAACCGAAGGTTGCGCAGACCATTGGCGATCAGCTCCGCGAGGGCCAAGAGGGCATCGTCGGCGTCATGATCGAGTCGCACTTGCATGAGGGCAACCAGAAGGTACCGGCCGAAGGTCCAGCCGGTTTGAAGAGAGGCGTCAGCATCACGGATGCCTGCATCGATTGGGATACCACCGTCGACGTTCTCGAACAGCTCGCAGACGCCGTGAGGACGAGACGGCAGGTTCGTGGCAAGGCGAGCAATGGCACGAACGGCGCGGCCAGTGGCGCGCATTGAGCTTTCGTCCGTGGTCTTTCCTTTCGCGTGTGCGAAATTCGTCTGGTTCGTGGGTGTCTTTTAGGCGTCCAGATCAAATGTTTTGATGTTGGCGTTGAATAGAGTAGTGCTCTGTCGAACGTCGTGTTTCTAACAGTGGGCTTCGAGAAGCGCCTTTTGCCACATCAGAGCAATATGTTAAGCCTTTCGTCTCCCGGTGAAGAACAGCCCCCACACGTAGCCTGCACCCACTCGACACTTCCTCAGACCGGTAAATCTTTATGCGCTCTCTCGTTCGCTCCAGCCTTGTCCCCCGCGACCTGCAAGCCTTTGGCCAGGTACGGCCCCACGACGGGGATGTTATACGCAAAGCTGGCGATTGTCTTGAAGAACCTATTGATACGGAAACTGTCAGCCTCGGTGAAATTTCAAGCCAGGGGTATCTGTTGAATGGAACTTGCTCTCCGAACAGGATGAAGATGCCGTAGCACTCGACCGCGAAACCGATCAGGGGCCATTTCAGTAGGATGAGCAGGATACCCGTCCAGAAGGCCGCGGTGCCTCGCCATTTTTGTTTTCGCGCGAAGAAGAGGAATGTTCGTTGGGGGCCTGGGAAACGAGCGAAAGTTAATAAGTCGAATCTGAATGATGTTCAACACGACCGCTTTAGAAGGTATCGTCGAGCTTGTGCTTTGTTTTCTTACTCGTGCAATCGGAAAAGGTGATCTTCTAGGGACACTGTCCAGTGTCCACTACGAAAACCAATGCCGAATATCATAGCAGGGACTTCGCGCGCTTACCCAAGAGCAGGGTAATCCCCACGAGGAAAAGGACGTTGCCCATGGCGAGCAAAGCGCGGTCGAAGAAGCTGGAAGAGAGAGACGTCAGTCTGGATTCTATTCAGAGCGGCAAGCAGAAAAATGGAACGGTTGATTTACAGTATCAGTCCGAAGAGCAGGAAGAAACCCCCTCCACTACAAAAGGCTACGCCTATCTCTGTTTGGTTTCGTCGTTAGTCAAAATGGATAGGAGAACTGATGTACGGGGACGGAGTTTGTCTGACTTTGAGAATCCGAGAGCCAGAACGTAGGCATTCTTCCTTTTATTTAAATTTTTCTTCTTGGCTCGCTGGATCGTAGAAGAGCGATTCGACTCGTTATCACGATTTTGTTTATGGCTTGCGAAGGTGGAGGGTTGAACTGTATGGTGATTGATATTCAAGGGAAAGCGGCTGCAGCTGAGGAGGAGGGAAAGACGTGTCTCCGACGCGAGGTCGAGTTGATGGGTTTTGCCGAAGCTCTGCCGCTGTACACCCCTGCAAGGTGTTCCCCTTGCGGGCTATCACCAACTCGAGCGTCGCATTCTGATCGTTACCACGCCGTGTTTCTTGACTACTACATCATCTCGCGTTCATGGGATGCCTCGCGATAAGGGGAAACGCACTGGGGCATGACGATACCATGTCGATTTCTCACTTTGTAGCGATGAGTTCACAACGCAAGGCGCTTAACGCAGGCTCAAGTTGATTTGCAGTTTGGTTCCAATCGCTATAGCATACCCTTTGCAGCCTGCTCCTTCCTCTCCTCCCACACAGTCTTGCCACTGCAACTGCACACCGTCTTGTCATTATCCCACACGCCCGCCGACCGGGCGATCACCCCAACCAACGTATCTGGGTCTTCGCGGTCGAAGTTGTCTTGCTTCCGGCTCACGACAATGCTCCGGCCGATCAACTCCCAGATCTGGATGGGTTTGTCGAGGAAGACCGATCCTAGCCCCGATTGGCTGACCTCGATGGTGCCGAAGATACCTTTCGCTGGTCGCGGCGGCGCGGCCTGCTTGGCCTGTAGCAGATCCCAGATCCCGCCCGTCGATGCGGCGCCGTCGCTGATGTCGCCTGTCGCCCGCACGGTCACGTTGTAAAGCCCCGGGCTCACGCCTCGCAGCGTCACATCCAGGAGAGTCATGCTCGGCGCGACCTGCACCATCCTGATCAGACCGCGCACGTGGTCTTGGACGGTAGTGGCGTGAGTTTCGAGGATGCAGACCGCAGCGCTCTCTGCCTTGCCCGAGCCGCGCAGGATGGCATCACGTCCAGTGTCTTGAATCGCGGTCACGATTGCGGAAGGCGCTGCGTTGCCGGTGACAGAGATGAGCTGCGTTTTGAGGTCGGCGGTGACGTTATTTATCCCTGGTCCGGCTCTTCAGTATACTGGCCCTGGCAGTACAACAGTTGACCGCCCTCTCATACCATCGAGTTTATAGAGAGAAGTGGAGACGTCTCTGATGCAGCTTTCGCAACTTAGGGGGACGGCGAAAGTCGTCTCAAATGGTGGAATCATGGCTGGAGATGATCGGCCGGTGTATATGGTGTTGGTCCACACTTGATGGCACTCGAAGCGTGACGGTGTCGCATATCTACGTTGCTAAAGTTGCTCATTCTCGCGCGGATAGAGGAGGCCGAGGTCTGCCGCTTGCAGATCGCCCGACGCAGAGAGGGCGATCGGCGAGGCTGGCACCTCCGAAGTCTTGGCGGCGCATTCGAGTGATAGAAGCAGGTGCATCAATCACCACTAAGTGCCCGTGTGAGTGCAGAACGAGTCGACCGCCTCAGGAGCGACGTGCGAGATGTCTGTATTCGGTGGCAAGGTACGGCTATCCTCATCAACATCGTCCTTCAAGGCTGCCATCCTGACCGCAATCCCATCCAGACCCGCCTCGCATACTCGCGCTCATGGCACCTCGTCGACATCGGCTCCGACTCACGACCACTCGGAAGACTCGCATCTCAGATCGCCATCTGTCTGATGGGAAAGCACAAGCCCATCTATGACCCTTCGACCGACTGCGGCGACTACGTGGTAGCCACCGGCTGCCACGAACTGCACACCACGGGCAAGAAGCGCTTTCAGAAGAAGTACTACAGCCACACGACGCGGCCGGGCAGTTTGAAGGAGATCACGATGGATAAGATGATGGCCAAGTGGGGCGGAGGGGAGGTGCTGAGAAGGGCCGTCCGGGGCATGCTGCCGAAGAACAGATTAAGAGACGACCGTATGGCAAGGCTGAAGTGTAGGTTCGCCTCAGCTGCGCATGTTCAGACCACATGGCTTACACGACTTACAGGCTTCGAGGGCCAAGTGCATCCTTATAAAGATAACATCCTACGGCTTGGCCAGACGACCAGCATATCATATCTACCGGAAGTGCAGGCGACATTGCAGCAGCAAGCCGCGCCACTGTCGCAGTAGTGATTTGGTATGGCGTAGGCGGTCGGTCATGGATCTGTTGAGCATAGCGCAGGAGTCTAAAGGGAATGGGGGTTATGCTGTAAGATTATCTACCTGACGATTCCCCATCTTCACGTCCCTCGATACTTCTCGGATTGGGCCTGTACGGCTTCGTTGAGGCGCTTTCTTACCTCAGCGTGCATCAAGCTACCCGACGCTTTCAGAATGGCTTTGCGGCGCGGACACCTCATGAGTACTTTTGGACTAAATGAGATCGTGGATCGCATGTATTCATGCTGGACGTTGTCTCTCTTGGACATGGGTCTGGACCCGCGCGCTCGATCATAGCGCAAGTGGTCACTTCACGCAGTCAGGGTTGTCGAGTGCTGTTGGCGTTCGAGTATGAATTTGCAAGGCAAACGCCTGAACCTATGTGAACTCCTTGCCACGAAAGTTTCCGTTGGACACGCCATGACAATTACCGCTCTTCTCATGAACGCAACATGGCTCTCCTACTATGTGTGAGCCACTCCACTCGCTCTTCGCCGTTTCTACGTAAAAGTAGCCGTATAATGTATGGAGGGAAAAGGCGCATACCTCAAAGTAAATATGTCATCAACACCCTGAGATCACCCGCACCGCAACGCGTGGGGTCGAGGGCGTCTCCCGCGTTGCCGTAACGTTAACCACCACTGGAACTCTCAAGGCACGTCTGTGTACCACAGTCAATACCACTCCCCAAACGGCGTTCTGGTCGCGTACGCCTTGTTGAAATACTTGTTGTCGCGGCGCATCCGCTACGCTCGGTACAAAGGCATTGATCGGCAACGGAGCCCGCCAGCAGCAAAGCTCAGCGAAAGCGGTTTGCGACTTCGATGAGCGTCCCCATGCTGCAGCCACGACATCACACCCTCCATGCACGAAGACGTCGCAGATAGTGCCATCACCCATGCCGGCGACGCAGCACTACGGGGTTTTAGATGACGCCGACACCGCGAGCGAACGGTCCCTTCGCGGGCACACCTCATCATGGACTCGCGCCGCCATCGAGACTTGGTAAGGACGCCCGATCGCTGTCTGCCGCCAGCTTCACGACCGCGAAGCAAGGTCAGTCATACGCCCGCTCGGTGGGTGTGCCCGGCAGCTTTGCGCCCGAGCTTAAGTCCTTCAACTCCTCGCGCCCCGATCTGTCGCGGACCGAATTCAGCAGCTATGGCGCGTACGATGAAACGAGCGACCTCACCACCTCTGAGCAGAGGCAGGCGGACTACAGAGATCGGATCGACAAGGAAACCAAGATCAAGGTGGGCACGGAAAATCTGTTGGAGGCGCTCAATGCGAAGAATGCGAAGCAGGCACGAGACCAACGGAAAGTGGTCGAGCTGGAACTCAACACGTCCAATCGGAAGATAGCGCAGTTGAAGCTGGACCTAGAGGCTGAGATACAACGGAACGAGGAGCAACGAGTGAGCCCCAAGGGTGCGCTATCTCAGATATTCCGGACCGCACCTCTGCGGTCGCCTCAGCCTGCGACGCAGCAGCTGGAAGAAGCAGAGAATGGACCCAATGTCGAGCTCGAGTCACCTACCTACATCTTGGCCGAGATACTCCAGGCGTTAGAGGCGGAGAACATGCCTTCGGATTACTATGTCAATCAGGCCAATGACCTGGTCGAGCTATTTAAGCGGCATCCGACCTTGAAGTACGATCTGGCCTGGTCCATCTTTGGGCTTCGCATGCAGATGCTGCTGCTGAGCGACAGCCGAGAGGTGGTTGCTGCTGGCTACAGGGTCATGCGCTATGCCATCACTGATCGCAGGTCGCTGCAGACGATCCGTACGCTTCAGACTGATTACCTGGTCATCCTGTCCTTGGTGAAAGAAAGCAAAGCCCGTGTGGAGCGCGAGCAAGCACTCAAGTTCGTCCGTGCTTTTCTCGACGTCAAGGATGGCGAGACAGAAATCCACCCCGCTGTGCTACGGATAATCGTCGCAGTTGCAGATCATCAGGATGATCAGCTACGCGGTATAGCTTTACTCACCCTCGCGGAGACGCTTCTCAAAAGTCCGATGCTCGTTGTCAACGCTGGTGGTATCAGTGTGCTCTCCGAGGCCATGGGTAACGGCGTGTACTTTGCTCCGGAGACGCTCATCGATCCGTTCCTACACCTTGTGGACCTGCCTGCGCGGCGTGGTTTGCTGAGATCGGGTTTCGAATTCAGCTCCGCCTTCGCCTCCTTCACCGAGCCACCCCTCGGCCACGCATACGAAGACCGGTTGACAGGCAGCGCACGCGTCATCGCCGCGCTCTTCAAGAGCTGGGTTGGCTTGATGACTTTGTCGTTGCATGACTTCCTGCCAGTGCGATCCGTCGTTTCGTCGTTGTACATCACCAACCTCCCCGTGCGTACGGCGGCATTGGACCTGCTGATTGACATTCTGCGGATCAAATCACCCTCCTGGTCGTCACCATTCATCGGCGGCAGACGGCTTACCACTTATGGGCGAGTCACGAATCTCAAGACCGAAGCATCAGCTCCGAAACAAACCCCGCGAAAAACCGGTGATGAGATGCAAAAGCGTAGCCTTGTTCAGCACTTCACCGCGGTAATACTAGCAATCTTGCTGCGTCAAGGTTTGCTCAAGGCCTTGATGAATGCCGAGAGCGATGCGCCGACGCAGGCCTTGAAGCGGAGAACGAACCTGCTGATAGCGGAAGTCCTACGTATGGCAAGTGAACTACTGCCGTCGGATTGGAGCTACGGTTTGCAGGCTATGCCTGGGTTGTTCGAAGCCGCAACCAAGTTCGACAGCGACAATCGCTTTCAGGCGGTTGCTACCGTATACCAAGTGGACAGCATCAACCGCACCCTCTACCGTTCCAACTCGGGTCCGGATGCCGAGGTCAAACCCAACGAAGACGGATCTGCAGCGCGGGCCAGAGCCACGTCCAAGACGCAGATCAACGCCGGTATGGACGAGACTCAGTTCCGAGCCAAGATGGTCGAGACGCAAGTCCTGAACAGCGTCAACTATACCAAGTGGGATTGGCCCCTGATTCAAGAACTCATCGAAGGGCCAATGGTCAATCCGAAGCGTCTCATGGAGGCGATGGTCACCTCGAAGTTTGTGCATCGCCTCCTCGGCTTCTTGCGGCCTTTCAAGTATCGATTCGCGGATGCTCAAAATACAAAAGCAAACCAGCGCTACGTCAAAATGGCTTGCTCCCTCACCCGTCTACTCCTGCAGACGCATGAAGGTGCCAAGTACCTCGAGAGCAACAAACTCATCCCGCAGATCGGCGAGTGTTTAGCGCAGCAGGATCCCATGAGCGGGATCACGTCCAAGACTCCGATGTTCTCCCAGGAAAGGATGACCGAGACCCTGGTCGGAGGATATTTCGCCGTCTTGGGCGTGATGTGCAGCGATTCGAAAGGCATGCAGATCCTTGAGAGGTGGAAGATCATCAACATCTCCTACCACATTGTCGAGCTCAAGCAGCGTGACGATCTCATCCGCGCCTTGCTGGTGAATCTCGACTACACACTTGACAGCTATCCACGGATCATCCTCTCGAAAGCGATGGTCGCCACCTCCAAGCAAATGCGTATCATGGCCACCAGAATCTTGCGCAAGTATGCCATGCTGCCGCTTGAGGCGAGTCAAGTAGGCGGCGGCGCCGCTCAATGGGCGATCAAGCTGCTCGTCGGCCAGCTCTATGACCCCGAGATCGAAGTGTGCGAAGTGGCCATCAAGATCCTGGAGGAGTCCTGCAACGATCTCACGTCGCTCGTGTACGTGGTCAGATGCAGACCCGCGCTCGACCATCTCGGGGAAATCGGCGCGCCTTTGCTCTTGCGGTTCCTGTCCACGTCCGTGGGCTACCACTACCTGGACGGTCTGGACTACATCACGAAAGAGATGGACGATTGGTTCATGAGCCGCAACGACACCTACGTCACCATCGTCGAAGCCTCCCTCGCGCGAGCCCTTTCCGACATGCCCGAAAAGCCGACCTCCTCCCACGAGGACGGCCTGGAACCGCAAGATTTCGGGTTCGTGCCCCCACACTTCTACCGCGAGCTGACCCGGACCACCGAAGGCTGCGAACTCCTCAAGGTCAAAGGACACTTCGAAGACTTCGCCCTCACGATCCAGGAGTTCGGGATGGAAGACGAAGACCCGGAGACGATCCTGAAAGTCAAGGGTTGCCTGTGGGCCGTGGGCAACGTCGGCTCGATGGAGCTCGGCGCGCCCTTCCTGGAGCGCACCGACATCGTCAAGTCCATCGTCCAGATCGCCGAGCAGTCTCAGGTCATGACGCTCCGGGGCACGGCCTTCTTCGTCCTCGGCCTGGTCTCGCGAAGCCTTCACGGGCAAGAGATCCTCGCCGAGCATGGCTGGGATGGCACCATTAACGTCATGGGTGGGAGCCTCGGCTACGTCCTCCCTCTAGACTTCAGCAAGCTCTTCAAACTGAACTCACCACCAACACCCACAACCGACACCCAACCACCCGTCCCCAGCCGCCGCGGCTCCGTCGTGCAGGACGCCGACCCGACCAACGCCGCCATCCTGTCCTCCATCGTCAAATTGGGCAACACGGTGCTCACGAACAAGGCGCTGGCGGAACTGAACGGCTTCCGGCACAAGAAAGCCGCCGCGGGCTTCCGGTCCGTCGGCTTGTTCAAAAAGGCCATGGGGCTGCTGGCCTCGCACGCCTATCGCATCCCGCAGTATCGGTTCGTCATCGATCTCTTTGACAAGAGCGTGTTGAGGCGGATTGTGCTGGAAGGGGATGATGGGGAGGAGGATTTGACGATGGCTCATGATCGGAATTAGCGTTTGGGGGGGAAGGGATGTATGGTCTTTCTGGCGTTTCGGGTGAATGATGATGGGATCTGGCGGCTCTGACTACTGGGGAATGGTGGTGGGGATCGGGAAAAGTGTACCAGTCACTTGTGGTCAGGCGTTCTTAAGGGGTTAAGAATTGTCATGCGGAATGGGACGACTATCAAGTCTCTGTCCGGGATCGGTTCTTGGGTCGGTGCATTCTAAGCGGAGACTGTGGGAGGCTCGGAATCTTGGATTGAGTCAATCAGAAGGTGCGCATGCTTTGCCAACGCAGTAGTATTTGACCAAAGCTATCTCATCCCTTTGAAAAGGTAGATCGTTCTCATCAAGAAACCTGGATCATTCATTCATGCACATCTCCCGTCGTGGTAATGTAATTTAAACCCCGCAAAACCATCGCTGCCCACCACATGAAATGTTCATTCATCAAATCTCACACACCCAGACCTCCATCTTCCCCATCTCCGCCCGCCGCTCCGCCGCCGCCAGCTTACACATCATCACCGCCATCTCCACATCGTCCCGGTCGCCCATGGTCACCATGTCGCCGTCCTCGTCTTTGATCTTCAGTTTGAAGGTGCCGGGTCGAAGGGAGAATTTCCCGCGGATTTGTTCGGCCAGGGTTTCGAATTGGATGTCCGGGCTGGTGAGGACGTAGCGCGTGTCTTCGGCATGGACTTTGATGCGGATGTTGCGAAGGTCGGGGGCGGGAGGTGGTGGTTCGGGACGGCGGTGGTG
>Ga0058704_10000129_pt1 | contig 40969 bp, 25 predicted proteins | sample AgamicMgSfe_FD_71363 | JGI IMG/M metagenome (GOLD analysis project Ga0058704, IMG submission 71363) | Agave microbial communities from Guanajuato, Mexico - Mg.Sf.e | ecosystem: Host-associated > Plants > Phyllosphere > Phylloplane/Leaf | place: Guanajuato, Mexico | collected 2012-05-30
GCTTATACTACTTAAGGGTCTAAAACGGTAAGTATTTATTAATATCTATAGGCGGGGTTAGTTAGTAGCTACATCTACATAATTCTCTATACAAGTTAGCTAAGAGTAGTTACTAAATCCCTATAGATCCTCCTATAGCTACTCTAGCCGTACATCTTCTAGTTCTATGCTATTGCTAAACTACATAGTACTAGTCTCTTTAGGGTAGCAATACAAGACGTACGGTATCCCTAGTACGTAGTATAGCTAGTTATTCTACTTCTTAATGCTATAAAGGTTCTATAACTTAGTAAATTTAAGCGCTTCTTACTGTAGGGTTAGAATATAGATATCAACAAAGGCGATACGGTTAGCTAACGCGTAGGGATTATACTCTCCTAACGCCTCTAGCGCCTCGAAGCTATCACGCTATCGATTAATAGAGCGGCTAGCTATCTAGCCCTACTAGACTTTAATGCGCTAGTTCTTTTTGCTAGTGCCGTACTAGTAGTAGTCTCTAAACTATAACTCGCCCTCTACTCGCGGCTCTACTTCCTATGAAAGCTAGAAGTACACATTAGTAACGAGTGTTGTCTTAGCCCTACGGTCTAATCGAAGCATTACTAGCTTAATCCTATAGTCCTTGATTATAGTAGGATACTAAGCAAGTACTAACATAGCGGTTCGTCTAGTAATGCTAATGTAGATCTACATAATCTAGCGTAAATACACATCGATGCTAGCATAGATCTATATACCCTAATACTCTAGCTTATAGTAGGCGTTAATCGACTAAGCATAGTTTAGCCCTAGTACAACGAGTACACCTTGTTGTATAGAGGCGCAATAGTAACGGCGCTAATAAGCTTCTAGATGAATCTCTCTTACAATGTTATAGACGACATCTTGGTTAGTAATACTATAATGCCTCCTTATATATATATAGGAACCTATGCCTATAGTCTTTAATGTTGCCTCGCTTGTACTTGTAGAGTAGTATATCCTATACTATGGCTCATAGCTCTACTATCTACTCTTTATTCCTTTGCTTTAATAGCCTAAGGCTAAGGTATATACACTATAGGGACTGTAGGCTTAGCTAAAAGCTATCTCGCTAAAGAAGGCAAAGGGCTGTTACATTAGTAACATAGAGGCTATGAAACATAAAGGCAACGCGCGCTTTAAGGAGCTCGTCTTATTAGAGGGAAGGCTAGGTCTAAAGGCCCTATTATGCAAGTTGTTACTTAAGTATATAGCGAGCAATTATAGCTTACGCTAGCGCCTATAGTCGCTCTAGTATGGCCTGTTTAGTTACGCCTTCATGAACCTACTATATAATCGACTCCCTAAAGGGCTCAAGGTTAATAGTATATATAGGCATTACAAGCTAATCTAGCGTCAATCTAGCGTCAATCTAGCGTCAGACTAGCGTCAATCTAGCGTCAATCTAGCGTCAATCTAGCGTCAAACAGAGTCAAACAGCGTATAAACCAGTGTGTATATGCAATCAGGTGTTACAAAGTGACAAGACAAAAGCCAAAGAACCAAAATCCATCGAAGTGGCGGAGTGGCACAAACTGAGCTCCGTCCGACGGAGGACGGAAGACGCCTGGCGGCCTAAGGCATTCACAGAGTTGCCTTACGACACATATGTAACTCCTGCCCAAACACGAAGACGCATATGAGATCGTGACACTGGGTGTGCAGGAATATGAAAGCAGGTATCTTGCGAAGATGTCGCGGTGGTGACAGCCACTGACACCGCGAGTATGCTGTCGGCCTTCAGCGCGCAAGCCATCCACGAGTTTAAGCCGCGCGACAAGTCCAAGGTCGAATCACTGCTTGTGTATGGTGATCGTCTGCTCATCGGCCTGAACACGGGCACACTACGCATATACCGGGTCAACGAACACATACCGGTCAGTGAGGCGACCGGCGATGCAGGGGAAGCGGCACCGCCGTCGCCGACCAAGCCCAGGGCAGTAGAGCTCTTGCGGGAGGAAGAGAAGTTCAGCAAGAGACCCGTTCAGCAATTGGCGATAGTCAAAGAAGCGAATCTGCTGGTCAGCTTGAGTGATGGGTATATATCGCTGCACGATCTGCAGACATATCAGCTCGTCGAGCGTATCGAACAGACCAAAGGCGCAACCTGCTTTACCGTGTCGAGCAACGTCGTGAAGGATGCTGAAACAGGCGTCCCTTCGCTCGTGAGTCGGCTAGCGGTAGGTACCAAGCGGAGGCTCATATGCTGGACATGGCGAGACATGGAAATGGAGGCCGACATTGCGGAAGTCAGCTTGGAGGCGAGTGTCAAAAGTTTGACGTGGGCGAACGGTGCGCGGATAGTCGTGGGCATGGATCCCGGGTTCAGTATCGTCGACGTCGAAACTCAAGAGATCACGCCTATCAGCAAGCCCGTCTCGAAGACCGCGACAGATCAGAACTCCGGCGAGCTGGCTGGCGTAAGATTCGGTGCTGTGAGCAGCAGTGGGATGGGCTACATGGGCATGAGTAGTTGGGTGCCAAAGCCCATGGCCACTGGGCTGTCCGACGGCCACGTGCTGGTAGCGAAGGACGTGAACACCCTGTTTACGGACGTCAACGGCAAGGCTCTTGAGAGGCGGCAGATCCCTTGGCCCGTTGCGCCGGAAGCGGTTGGGTACAGCTATCCGTATCTACTTGCGCTCCTCCCTCCCGAGAAGGGCACGTTGCAGATCCGCAACCCGGATACTCTGTCATTGCTCCAATCCATCAGCGTGCCGAGCGCCAACATCATGCATGTCCCACAGCCCAACATCAGTCTGGCGCACGCTGGAAAGGGCTTCCTGGTCGCGTCCGACCGAGTGGTCTGGCGCATGAATGCTTTGCCGTATGATGCTCAGCTGCAGGAGCTCGTCGATAAGCAACGCTTCGATGAAGCCGTCAGTCTACTCAATTTGCTCGAGGATACCTTACTCGATGACAAACTCGGTCGTATCAGGGAGATTAAGGTCCAGAAAGCTATCTCGCTCTTTCAGCAGCAGAAGTACAGACCAGCACTCGATCTATTCACCGATGCTGAAGCACCCCCTGAGCGTGTCATTGCGCTCTATCCTAAAGAAATCGCTGGAGAGCTTTCAAGTGTACCCGAGAGCACTGACCAGAGCGAGGTCGAGACAACGGCGGAGGATGGCGAGAACAGCAAACCAGACGAAGCTGCATCGAAAGAGCCTCCGGCAAACCAATCAAAAGGTATGCTTAGCAAATTCAAAAGTAGCCATGCGCGAAAAGACTCGGATGTACCTTCGATCAAGTCGTCTCCAAGGACCGACAGTGACAATATGAGCATTCGGCCGTCCAAGGGCCCTGCCGCAAAGCCCGCCGCTGACAAGCCGCTCGAGGGCGATGACTTAAAATTTGCAGTCCGATGCCTTTGCTCCTACCTTGCGCAAGCCAGAGTGCAAATCCAAAAGCATCTCAACACGGACGGCACGCTGAAGGAGAACCCTCCAGCCCTGGATCCTGAGACTCGAAGACCTGCGTTTGCAAACTTGCTCCCTTCGTCGACGTTTCATGGTAATCACGGGGATCAGGACATCGAGTGGCAATCCGAGCTGATCAGTACTGCGCAGCTGGTAGATACAACACTGTTCCGTGCTTATATGCTCGCCTTGCCGTCGTTGGCAGGTCCCCTCTTCAGGCTGGATAACTTCTGCCATCCGGTAGTCGTGCAGGCCTCATTGTACGAGAACGACAGGTACGGCGACCTGATAGATTTCTTGCACGGCAAGAAACTTCATCGACAGGCGTTGGAGATGCTCAACAAGTTCGGCAAAGACGAGGCGGACGCTGAAGTCCCCGAGGGCATGCGTGGTCCGAAACGCACGGTAGCGTACCTCAAGCAGCTACCGCCCGAACTCATCGACATCATACTCGAATTCGTGAAATGGCCCATGCAGAGCGAGCCCAAAACGGGCATGGAGGTCTTCCTCGCGGACACCGAGAACGCCGAGCATCTCCCACGGGACAAGGTGCTACGCTTTCTGGGTGACTTCAACGGTCGTTTCGAGGTGCAATACTTGGAGCACATCATCTTCGAACTTGGAGATCAGGACTCCAGCTTCCACCAGCAGCTCCTGCATCGTTACGTCGACGACCTCAAGCGCTCTGACCTCGAACCCGACCAAAAGGAGCAAGAGAAGACGAAGCTCGAGGCCTTTCTGCGCAAGAGCAAAGTCTACAACCAGGTTCAAACATGGAGGGAGCTCCCCGACAGCAACCCGCTGTTCTACGAAAGCCGTGCGCTCGTGTGCTCGGCCATGGGCAACCACAAACAAGCCCTCGCCATCTACGTCTTCAAGATCAACGACTACGACAAAGCGGAAGACTACTGCAACAGGATCTACCTCGTCGAGCAGACCGGCGATCAGCAAGCGTGTCTGCTCAACGCGACAAGCACGCACGAGAAACCGCACCGACCGTTCGAGCCCGAGGACACGCCCAACAAGCCCAACATCTTCGCCATCCTGCTGGGCCTCTACCTCCGCCCACCCAGCGCTGAGGCAAAGCGCTGGCCGCAGGCTTTGGACCTGCTGAGCCGACACGGGGCCCGACTACCCGCGAGCAGCACGCTGGACCTCATGCCCGACGATCTCGCCGTGAGGGAATTGCAGGACTACTTCCGGGGCCGCATCCGGAACGCCACGTCCATCTTACGCAAAGAGAACGTCATCCAGTCGTTAGAGAGCGTGCGACGGGTCAACGCGGAGCGTGTACTCCTCCTCGGGCCCGACAAGGCTCAGGTGGACGGGAAGCCGCACGGTCGCAACAGGAGAGTCAGGATTACGGAGGAGGACCACTGTGCGGTTTGTCACAAGCGGTTCGGCGCGAGTGCTGTCCGTGTGTACCCGGACAACGAGGTCGTGCATTATGGCTGTGTCAATCGAAGGCCGAACGACGGTGGCGTGCAGAAACCCAGTAGCAGAGGCCGGGGTTGGTAGACTGGACACATGCATTTGGGGAACTTCTTCGTAAATTACATCTAATGTGTGTAAACTCATTTGCACTCACGAAGTCTGACACCCACTCACGGGCACAAAGTTGTCTGTTCATCTCATTTCTGAGCCTGCGCCAGTCGTGCGCTCGCTGGAAGCCAACCCAGTCCATCAGCAATGCCAGACCCGCCATCACCGGCTTCGACCATAAGTCATATCCGTTGTGATCACGGGTCACCACTTTCGTGGTGGAAGTAGAGCCTGGTGTCTGGTAGATAGACTCACTCTCGAAGCCTTTGAGCAAATCTGGGAGTCTTTGACGTTCACAACGCTGCCTCCTTCACAGCCCATACAAGCCATCGTGCTCTTGTATCTCACTTGACACGGCTGGCTGTAGAACGCCAGACTCAGAAATCCGTAGAAAAGGCAACCCAAAAAGGGGTGCTTACGTGATTGGTACGCTTGATGTAGCGTGATCAAGGGTCGCTTTCCACTGGCGACTGTGCGCTTGCAACATGCACTCGATGATGCCGTCGCCGCTCACGACGGCGCGTCAGCTGCACGATGAACTAGAATCCATGAACCTCAGCGATCCCGAAACGCATTCTGCGACGCGAACGCCGCAAAGTCCACGCCGCTACTGCCTGCCTGGATGGAAGAGGTGCTGTGACCAACCCCCAAGGGATCACCCTCGTCTACAGAATCTGCCGGCTGGTGATGCTGCTCGTTCGAGTCACTCGTGAGGGCGCCAACCGATGGTGGCGACGAGCCTGAGTACTTCGCCAGTATGTCTAAGTCAGTGAGCTGTTGTGCGAGGAGCGGTCTCTGCGCAGGGGCCGGCGTAGATGGAAGAGTATCGGGCGTGCTTGCCTGCATGCCCAAATTAGGCACGCCTGACGTCAAACGGTCGTCCATCTTGCTTAACGCTGGAGCGCTTTTAGCCTCTTTCAGTGTGCCGTTGGTCTCGGGCAGAGCATTGGTCCGCTGGGTGCTATAGGCGACTTTATCATCCATAGAGGCCCCGGCACGCTGCGTGGAGAAAGAGGGCGGATCGGAAGGCCCCAAAGCTCGAGGTACATTCATCTCCTCTTCGCGGCGCCCGAAAAGCTTGCTCCACCATCGAACCTCGACCTGCTGATCGCCACCGCGCTTTGGCAGCAGTAGTGCCTCCTCTGGCTTCGCGACGTATTCAGTGCTCACGAACTGCAGCTTGCGAGCCAAGAAGTGCTGCCAGACGGAGGGCACATTCGGATGCGTGACCCGCTCGTTCTCGCAGTTGAACAAGAACTCGCCGTACTGCCCGGAATATGTCTGATAGAGCAGCCTCAGCAGGAATCGTTCGTTGAACTCGAACGCGTTCGGATACTGGCGCTGCATCTGATAAACGGCGTCCAAGAACTGGTGAAATATCGGCGCGATTTCCTTCTCCTTAGTCTTGTGTTCTTTGTCTTCCTTGCCGGTGGGATGAGGCGAAGAGTGGATGATCGGATTGGGTGGTGGCGTTGATGGTCGAGAGTTCGAATCGGCCATGCTGCCTGGGCTGCTGTGTTGCTGACGAAACAGAGTACCACGATTCTTCTCGAACCAGTTCCGTGCGCCGGTCAATGCCTTCGACCCGAGGGCGTTCAAACTGCCTGCGTCGGAACCGATGTTGTCACGGGCTCGTGATGGCGCTATCCGCTCGTTCTCGATCTCAAACCACTTCTCACTCCCCTGAATGCCATTGCGGTCTCTGAATTTATGTCCAAAAGACAGGAAGTCCTTCTGTATCAGAGTGATGAAGCCGTCAAGCGTCCGATAATACGGGTCGAGCATGAGCTGCGCAAGTGCCGACACCTGCGAAGTGCGATCCCAGCCATCGGAACAATGGATAAGCACATGACTGCCGGCAAGTCCGACCACTCGCGCGACTAATGCCGAGCCTTCGAGCAAGCCAGCGATATGACCGAGCCACCCAGACTTGCGCAACGCGTCCTGGTCCGGTGCTAGACGGACATAATCCGAGTTGGCCATGCTGTCGATGATCTTTTCGAGGGAGGACCGCATAACGTGGATGTTCTGTATGTTTAAGAAGATTCTTTCGGTTGGTGTGTCGTTTGCGCTCATGTAGTGGGAAACGTCCTCGATGCCACCACCAGTGGCTTTGTTCGCAAGAGCATTGATCTTTGGACGAGCATCGACGATTAGGTTTCGCCTGGTGCTTCCATAAACCTTTCTGGGGAACTCTGCAATTGCATCACCATCTTTTTGCTCATGAGTTGCATCGCTATGGCTGATTTGAAGGCCCGAAACGTCCAAATCGTGGGTCGCTGAGCCCGAGGCGACTGATTCAAGGGTGGTCGTGGAAGGCGATGTGAGCGACGGCAGATGGACAGGCGAGTCCTCAGGTGAGCCCGACGGTGGAGTGTGACTTGAGAAGATGGCGGAGACCAACCGCTCGTCCTGCGGGTTCCTCTTGCCTTGCACGCCCACCAACGGCTGCGACGACCGGGTTATACTGCCACCATTGAAGTGTAGGTAAGCCAGCGTGGGTATTCGTGATCGTGACCGGAAAGCGCCGCCATACTTCAGCATATTGTCGCTCACGGCGCGGGGGACCGCGAGTAGGCTCGGGTACGTGACAGAGAATGAATAATCTCGATTGATATCTGTGACACGCCACGCTGCACCAGGACCTTCGGTCGCCTTCTCGCTAATTCCCATACGAGCAAATTCTTTCCGCGCATCGTATACCGGAGTTGTAACGGCTACTTCTTCTGGAGGAGGGTGATAGTGAAACGCGAGCATGCTCTCGATGTTCTCCAGGCAACACCTTGCCCGGAGCGCGAAGAAGACCTGCCTCGCAGTCTCATCCGGGGATTTGCCTGCTGTGAACCCATGAAAGTGGAACGCCATCATCTGGAAGTCCCGGCACCGTAAGCGTATGGCGGTTGGTCGCACGCTGTCCTTGAAGTTGACCTCGCCTATTCCCGCAACTGGTGACGCAGGGCGCCGCGGTGAAGAGTACGGCGCGAGACGTGCAGAGTCTGTAGATGGCCTCTCGTATCCTGTTCCGTAGGTTGGTGGAAAGAGTTCTTCTGCATCCGGAGCTCGATCGGAGCGTTGCTCGGACGTCTGGCTGCCAACTGGTCTATTCTGCGCATGGCTCGGTCTCAACACGCAACGGTTGATCATAGGATACGGCACCCATAGGACCTTTTGCTTCGTTGTTGCCTTTTTGGACTTCGAGGCGCCGTCTGAGGTAGCGGCGGCCTGCGCATTTGCAAAAGCCTGGCTGAGCGTAGAACTACTTGCGAGCGATGATGGCGCGGTGTCCGCTGAGAGCGCTCGCCGCTCACGTTCGTTTGACAAGTCCTCGTCCTGGGTTTTGGGGGTTGGAACATAGCTGAACGTTAGGTGATGTCCAGTCAGAGATAGAGTTCCGCAATGCTCCTCCCCACTGCGATGCCAAGTAACATCGTGGACGTGAATGTCGTCGTTGGTCCTCGGCTGCTCGACCATGTTACGGTTGTTCGTCTTCGTCAGGTCTTTGGTGGCGATGGCATCTCAAACTTCGTCACGACAGACGCCTATGGATTGGTGTCGCAGGCAAAGGTCGTGACTATAAACTCTGCTTTGCAAGTCGTCCACGACGTGCCATGAGAATTATGTTTATTGCTTTTTGAAACTCCAGGGCCGGCAGGTTGACGTAGAAGGTGAGAAATCGCAATGAGGTGGACCGTGCGTCGGAGGCGTGGCGGCTGCCGAAGGCATATCTCACAACATCAACTCACCTCGCTCAGCAATGCTACGATGATCAAGCACACCTCGCGATATCGACGTGCTGTGCGCATCAATTTCCCGGATCTTCTTTCTACCTGTGATGAATTGCTACACAGTCGAATGTTTTCACGTCACCAGTGGGGAAATCAAGAGCAGTGCAATGGTACATATATCTACACACACTCTCTCTGAATCACATCGAATCTTCCGTGTAACCACAGCAAGGCCCGGCCTGCACTCCGGTCCTCCCCGGGCCATAGGAAGACCCTCGCGATATTGGCAATCTGACGCAGCATGGCATATCAACACAAACCGGCCCATCCCAAACTCCGCGCTCATGCAGTGCCTTGCGTGGTGGACCATATGTCCGGTGCACGCTGCTGCCCGTTCCCAATGCAATGCAATGACCCGCTCTAACGCCAGCTCCCTTATGCTACATGATTAAGCAAAGCCGAAGTAATCGCCTCCGGCGGTGATGGAAGTGTACAGTTGTTGTCGGAGGTGATCATAGCTCTCGTACTCCGGTAGGTCAAGTTCTGCAGCGGTCTGTCAGCACACGTCAAATGACCCGAGTGTAAGTAATCAACTTACGGTTGAAACAAGTATGACTTGTCGGCAGCTTCTCCTTACTGCTGTAGTCTCGATGGATATTGAACTTGGCGAACCCATTCATGCCTTCCAGCTCCTTGAAGCCATTGAGCGGCACCTTGCTGGTGCCGGTGACGAATTGCAGTAGCTTCGCCTTCTCTTCCTTGTCGAAGCTGCGGACGGCCCGCCAGAACCACTGAATTTGCGGCGAGGTGGACTGGTAGTTGTGGTATTCGGAGTTGTTCTTCCAGTCGTCAACGTCAATCTCGGGAAGGCCCGAGATGAGCAGCTCAAGCTCTTGCTCGTTGAAGATCGAGATCAGCTCCTGCGGAATGATCTCGTGGAAACCTTGCAAGAAATCCTCGAGTTGCTTCTCGACCGACTTGATCAAGCGGTGCTCGACCACGAGTTGGACATACTTCTGCTTGTTGTCTTCCGTGACTGGGATGTTCCGACCGTTCTCGATGAGATCTACAGTCTCGGTCACACCGAAACGGTCGAGGTCCACGGAGAACGTCTCGAAGGTAACGTCGGTGATATCGTTGTGGAGGATCCAGTCCAGGGATTTGTAATAATCGAGGTCAAGGCTCTCCATGTCCTTGAAGGCAACGGACTTGCCAAGGATGCGGCGATAGACGGCTCGGCTGAAATGGCAATCCAGGACGCGGCCTTCGTACAGGGCCTTGCCAATGATGCGTCCGATGAACTTGAAGAACATCAAGTGCTCGGTGTTGATTTCGCTGAGCGGGTTCGGATGGAAAGTTGTGCGGTCGGATGCGACCGGGTTGAAGAGGGCGTAATCAGGGTTGAACATCTGACGCGCCATGGCAGCAAACCACTCACGAGACACACCACCGGCATCAATGCCCTCTTCACCATGGAAACGGACGTTGAGCTTGCCATGCTTGACCTCGTCGCCCGATTTGTAGTACAGGGACTTGAAGGAGTCAAGGAAGACTTGGTCACGCCGCACGCTGAGCTGGAGCGCAGGGTGGGGGGCGCGAACTTCGCCACGGTTGTGGAGCTTGCGACTGAAGAACGTACGCTTGTTGTCGAATTCGAGCACTTTCGAGTTCTTCGCGAGGACGGACAGGTTGCCGCTCATGAGCTTCGGGTTGTTGCGGATAAGCTCATTCAGGATCTTGCGATTCTCCTCGGTGAAGCGGAAAAACAGTCCTTCCATGCGTGACTCCGGCACGGGCGATGTGATCCCGGTGTCCACGGGCGTGGCAGCAGGGTAGTCCTTGACAGTGCTGTTGCGGCAGACGACCATGAGCGACTCAATCAGTGGCAGCAGGATGGTGGCCACATTCATCATGTTGCCTCTACGACGGATGGCGGCGAGACAGGCGGTGAGGTTGTCCCAGAGACTCTCGAAAGTCTCGCTCTCGTATAGTAGCGCAAGCACATCACCCTTCAGTTTCGGATCAGCCGAAGACAAAGCAGCGGGGCTACGCTTCGGATCGAAGAGATGGTCAAGCGCCAGAAGCACACGCAACAGCTTGCGTTGCTTAGACCCAGCGGATGAGAAGTTGGCAAGAGCCAATCCTTGAAGGTCATTACTGGTTGGTGCGGAGCTGATCTGCTTCGCAAGGTCCTGCAAATCGGCGAGCACAGTCTGCCCAAGCTCTTGAGCCTGGCGTACCAACTCCTTGCCAAAGACTTCTTTGGCGCCTGGAATGGCAGACAGATTCTTAATGATGTCGCAGGTGTCGCTGAAGGTCTTGCTCGGACATTCGCGGGCGGCAAGGATATTGACCACGAGACGGATGTTCTCCTCCGGTACCTCAGGTGGTGTAGGCATTCGATGCTTCTTGTCTTCGGCTTTCGCGACTTCCTTGTTCGACTCGTCCTCCTGTTTATGCTCCAAAGACTCTTGCTGTGGCGTTGCTGGCGTAGGGTCATCGGCACCCGAAGTCCCCACCATTGCGACATCTGCGTTACTGGCGCGATCTTGCTCCCCGGAAGGCTTGTCGGCGTCCGTCGTCGCCGAGCTCTGAGCTTCTTTGGCACGACGGAGGAGCATCGTCAACGGGTGCGTGACCCGGCTGAGTAGAGCAGCTAGAGTCTCCATAACCCCGGTGTTCTCTGTGATCAATTTGCGATCAAGCAGCACAAGAAGAGCATTCAGTGGATACTTCGCAGCCTTGCTCTCCTTGCCTTTGCCCTTCTTCGCAGTCTTGGCTTTCTGCCCGATGGTGCCTAGCTCGTGCTCGGTAAGGAAGAACGTCGGCACCTTCTGGTTGTCAGCAGACAGTGCACTTAGGGTTGACAAGCACTCTTGAACGATGTTCAGCGGAGAAAGGTCGGACATGGGCACGGGGTTGAGTCCAGTAGGCGTGCGCTTGAGTGGCTGAGGCGTCTTCTGTCCGGCGGGTTGCTTCGCCCTGAGCGAAAGCTGCGCAAAACTACGCTCGACCGCAGCCATGTCTGCAGTCCCATCTTGAAGGATGGTCAAAAGGTTACTGATGACGTCGGCGCGGTTCTGGATGTTCTTGCAGACATCCGACAAGACGCTGTGGAGGTTCGCCTTGGCCTTGATGGGCAGCGAGACGAACATGAGTCTCAGCAGTGTCGCAACGCCGGCTTTGTCGAGCATCTGAATGACGGGTCGACGCTGTCGAGTGGCTTCAGGCGCCGCGGCATCTCCACGTTGCCCGGCCGCATTCGCGACTCGAACGTTGTTTGCTTCGGCGACACGCCGAATGCCACCGACACCAACACCAGCAGCACGTGGGAGACGATCACTCAGCGCACGGGCCTCGGCTTGCAGGTCTTCCGGAAGTGCTGCCAGTGTGTTTTCATCGGCACCCATCAGGACTTCTTGACGCAGGACCGGGTCGAGCATAGCAATGAAGTCGGCATTGTTCATGTCCTCGGATTGCGCAGGCTGCGCGGCCCCTTCCTGAGCGGCACGGCGCCGAGCCTCATCACGCTCGCGATGGCGCCGCTCTTGTGCCTCTTGACGAAGAAGCTCCTGCTGAATATCGCGCGGCAAAGCCTCCAGGAACTCTCGGCTGATTTCGCTCGGGGCCTCTCCGGCTTGGGCTGCTGCAGTGCGTTGCACTTGGAATTGCGACATGATGGCCTCCTCGCGGAACTCTTCGGGCAGACCTTCCAGATAGCTGCGATCGATACCGAGGGCTGTGATGTCGAGCTCTCGCCCGCGAATCATGATACTGACGCGCTCAGCGGGCTCTTCTGGCTGTGGCGGCTCGGTCGAGGCCTCTTCGGCCGGAAGGTCCTGTTGCGACTGCTCGACGCCCTGCATGCCAGCGCTTTCAACGCCAGCTGATTCCACGGCATCTTGTTCACGGCGGGCAGCTTCCTCGCGCTCTTGAGCCTCGCGCTCTTCACGCTCCTTCTTCTCACGTGCCTCACGCTCGGCCTTCTCGGCTTCGACCTTCTGCCTCTCCTCCTCGCGAGCCTTCTCTTCCTCTTCCCTACGCTTCTTCTCGGCTTTATCGTGCTGATTCTTCGCAAGGATCGCGGGCGGTACCAGCACGCTCAGCAGGGCGTTGATAATGCGTGTGGCTTTGTCGTGATGCTTGCCACCAAAGAGCATGCGGGCCTCCTCCTGCCAGCGCACCATCGTCGGCGTGAGGTGGAACTCCACAGCCTGCGCTTCGTCGTTAGTCGCGTGCGGTCTACCGTCGATTGCTCGACCGGCGTAGCCGAAGTCGGCGGGAAAGCGTGGAAACATCTGGTCACGCCACGGGCGGGTGGGATCCCAGTCGATCATTGCGCCACTAGGTCTGCCACCTGGGAGTTGGAAGATCTGTGGTATTCCTGCGCCAAATCGGTCCATGCCGCCAACGCTGACATTGATGTGACCAGGCCCGCCGGCAGCCACAAGATCCTGCATGAAGCCGAGTGGATTGACGGGCGGAGCGCCAGAACGTCGTGCGAGACGCGAGAATGGAGAAACGACAACGCCTTCGCGGTCGCGGTGATCGTTTCTGCCACCTTCACGCTGAAGAAGAGGGTTAGTGCCGTCGTCTTCACCACGGCCGGTGACTGGTGGGCGATGGGATCGGAAGGCGGTGGCTGCGATCATCAGTGAGTGCATGTTTGCCTCATGCCTTAATAACGCACGTCTGAAAGTACTATTGCCGCCAATCATCCCGATGATCTCGTTAATACCGCGCGGATGGTGGTGGTGGTGGTGAGGTTGATGATGATCGCGTATGAGTACTGGAAGTGGCGGCGCATCCAAACCATACCCCATGTCCTGGTCCTGGTCGTCATCTGCACCAATGTTAAAGCTCTGAAGTCTGTCAAAGGAGTGGCGGGGATTTCGCAACAAACCTTCGAGCTCTGGCTCGTAGACCACATCGTTTTCGTAATCCGCTTCTTCGTCCCCTTCATCTACACAATGTTAGTCAGGGTTTGGGCAATGATCAACCAGTCATCAGGCTTACCGTCTTCTTCGTCCGGAGCCATCTCATCCTCAAAGAATACGTCCTCCCCGTCGTCCATGTGGACGCCCATGCCATCCTCCGGCCCACCGTCGTATTGCTCGTCGGCGCCGATGACGTGAGCAATGTGCTCAAGAGGTCCACCATGCGGCGAGCCGCCATCTTCGCCCTGATCATCGAAATCAATACCGCCCTCGTCTTCCCAATTCCCCTCCTCATCGCCCATGAGACTGGCGTTCTCATCATCGCCGGTGATCTCGTCCATATGGTCAGCAAACTCCAAGTCCTCGTCACCATCATCGTCATCTTCATCGTCGTCGTCGTCTTCATCTTCCTCATCGTCCTCGTCGTCATCATCCTCGTCATCACCCATGACAATCTCGACGTCCATGTCCATATCACCATGCACGCCTTCCACTTGGCCCATACCCTCGATCTCCTCATCCTCGTCGCTCACGACATCGCCATGCTCCGCCATCTCTTCCTCGTACTCCATTTCCTCTTCATAGCCGTCATCGTACATATCTTCATCGTCGCCCTCGTCTTCGCTGCCAGACCCATCTTCGTCGTCGTGTGCAGCGCCGGACTCAAGCATTCCGAGCGTCGTGTTACGCAGCAGATCAGGCGTGTTCTCGCGCTCTTCATCCTCGTCACCGGAGACAGAGGTTGCCGAAGATATCTCTTCCTCCTCGGTGCTGGCACCAGGCGCGCTTGACGACATGTCTGACGTTTCGCTGAGAGTGACACCAAGGCTGGCCAAGTGCTTGAGCGGACCGAGGATATACTTGACTGCACGCTTGGCATTGGGAAAGTTGAGATCGACCTCCGCAATGGCAGAGGTGAGAGCGGCGATGAAGTTCTTCTCGTACATGAGTCTGCCGAACTGCTGGGACGAGCTATTGTCTGGTGTGCTGGTACCAGCCCGATCAGCCTTACTGTTGAGCATGCGGTTGAAGAGTTCACTCAGATTGAGTAGTCTCGAGTAGCGTTGATCGAGAGGCTCAGTCGACACCGTGGCCTCCTTGAAAGAGCGGAGAGCATGCTCTAGCACAAAGCGGCGCACGAACGTCAGGTCCGAGTCCTCTTCGGAAGACGGCTCTTCTCTCCGCGACGCCCTGAGGCTCTTCTCATTAGTCTTCGCGCACAGCGACACGACAACTGTGGTCGCCCAACTTGACGTCGAAGCCTTTTTGCGGTGAGCAATATCGTCCTTGTGCTCGAGCGTGCCGATAGGGATGAGCACGTTCAAAAGATAGTTGAGGGTGCCTGCTCGAGGTTTCGAGGGCGTCGCAGGTTGTGTCTCCGGCTTGCGCGAAAAGTTGATGAACTCGACTTTGGTGCGGTTGTAGCAGGAAAGCAGCTCTGCAAGGCACTGTAGGATGAAGCAGCGGTAGATGTACATGGAATGCTCCTCCGGTTTGAAAGCAACCTTATCCGTCTTGTTCGCGTTTGCCGAAGCTGGTGGCGCGGGGGTCACGCGGTCTGGAGCGGGAGTCGATGTACCTTCGTCCGTCATCTCGACATCGCTCGACGACGGGTCGTTTGCCTCTTCAGCAGAGGGTTGGGACTCTTTGCTCGGCACAGTCGAGCTGTCCTCCACGTCTTTATAATTGGACAACTCTCTGAGCAAGAAAGTCATAACGCCGTCCGCGCCCTCAGCTACAGGGGGCTTGACTTCCGCTGGCTTATGCCCGTCTTTGCTGCCCGCTTCCACGCTCGGCTGCGCGTTGGATTCTGCTTCGGCCTGGCCATCATTCTGGGCCGATGTCGTGGACGACTTGTCCTTCTTCAAAGCGAGACCCTGGGCGTTCCTTGGGCGGCCGTCGTATCGCACGACCTCTAGCATATCTTTTGTGACGTCGACAAAGAGCCGCGGATCGCGCAGCACCAGATGGTACAGATTGCGAGTATAGATCGTCGTGTCCATAGCACGTGACGACCGATGGACTTCGAAAGCCGCGCGGATCTCGGTCTGCATGATTTGGCGCACCATCGGCTCATCTTCAACCATGTGACGAAGAATGAGCATGAAAGCACTTCGCATCTTGTCATCCACGGCGCCCGCAAGCTGACGCATCATCAAAAACAGACGGGACATGGTTTGCTTCTCGCTCAACCGCAATGCAAGCTCGCGGCTACGCGTAAGTGTCACCAGTACGCGTGATATAGACAGTGCCAGCGAAGCATTCTTGCCAATCTTTGGTAGGATGTCGACCATTGCGGTAAAGAGCTGTGATCGTACGTCTGCCGGGACTGCAGGCTCGTTGATCTCGGGGACAGGCATCGGCTTTAATGGGTCGTCCTGAGGTGGCGGCTCCCATTTGATTTCTGGTGGCTGCTCATCTTCAGCCAGCACACGCTCGATGATCAGCAGAACCATCTCCATCCATGGTGCGTCTTCGGTCTTTTGATCGGGGCTAAGCTCTACCCATGCAACGAGGTTGTCAAAGTACGCCTTCAGCTCATCGAGAGTGGAGTCGAAGAAATCGCGGTCTTGCAAGATTAAAGCGACGAGGTGGGCGTAAGCTGATATCTTGACGCCCACTTCCTCACTCGGCACACCCTCCTGCACCTGTAAAGACAGTAGCGAAGACACGAGTGTCCTGCCGATGTCCGCACGCGAATTCGCGCCTTCGCCGCTCTTGGCCACGGCGGCCTGGATCAAATCCGCGAGCTCAAAAGTCGTGCCTGGCACGGCACTCAGTACCTCCAAGCAACGATTAATCAGAGCATCGCGCAGCTTAGTTCTTTGCTCATCAAGGTCTTCCACGGTCGTGAATGGCAGCTTTGTGTCTTCGGATGGCACTGCAGCAGAACGAGGCGCAGGAAACCGGTTGGGGTTGTTAAGCGCAACCTGTCCCATTACATTACCAACCATAGCCATGAGATCCTGGTCCCGGATGGTTGTTGGAAGATCTTCAAGTAACCCTGAACCATCGTCATCGTTGGGGCTGAGGTCGCTCTCAGATATCGGAACGTCAGAGGCGCTTGCGCTCGGTTCCACCGTGTCGGCCGTGGACTGAGCCGACTCGTTGTCTTCCGCATCAGTCATCTCGACGGAACGCTGCCTCTGCAAGCCATGCGACGACCCCGAGGTATTTTGTGTGGAGTCACCGGCGGCAGTGGCAGCAATGTCATCAGGAATCGGAAATGATGGATAGCGAGCACGCGTGTTGGCATACTCTCGAGAATTGGCCTGGTGATTGTTGCAGCGGTAGAGAGCCTCTCGCGCCAGACTAGTCTCAATTCCACTTTCCGTCAAAGCCGAGAGACCGTTGGTGTTTGTGAGCGCAAACTTCAGCTTGTGGACTTGCACGCGACGGCTAGCGTTATCGCTCCGCGTGAGTGCACGCTCCTCACCCTCGCCTTTCAGGATCACTTGCAGAATCTGGATGATCTGCTTGACGTGCTGGTCGCCAACCTTCTCAATGGCGGCTGAGTTCCAGAGGCGGCTCACTGCGGGCAGCACGGCCGCCCGAATCTCAACGACGAACTGTCCGGGCACGAAGTAGTCCCCTGCCCGATGCTCCCGATTGGAGATGAGGTTAGATTGATAGGACTCTGTGATTGTCTTTGATCGCACAACGCTGCTGTAAAAATCGAGGATCCATTTAAGGCCATTACGTGCGGCCTCCACTCTACCGTCCTCCTTCGAGGGGTGCTCCGACAGCACCTCTCCAAACCTGGCCAGATGCCCGTTCACTTTTTCGAAGCCCCCCTTAAGGTAGAATTTGATGAGGACGAGGGTGAGTGCTTCTTTGGGTCCGCTTCCGTCCATGGAGAACGGGATCTTGAGCATTGACTTGTTGAGTTCGTGCAGATTGATAGAAATGTACTTGAGCTCCGTCGCCTCGTCCACCTCTCCAAACTTACGGTGATCGAGTTCCCATAACAAGGTTTGGGCAAGGTGCTCGGCGACGATGGATGCGTGCTGCTTCAAGGCGACATCCTGCGTCCGCTTGGGAAACAGGCTTTGACCGATTGAGTGGAAGAACTCCCCGATGGTTTGCGGCACTTGAGTGAGCACAAAGCGGATTGCCTTGGCGTTCTTCATGGCATATTGCTCATCGCTAAGCTCTGCGGGCGTGCTCGTGCCCTTCATTGTCTGGCTTCCTGCAGACTCCTCTGCAGATCTACTCTCGGCAGCGAGTACGACACGGCCGTTCACGTCAATGCGTCTCATCATATATGGCTTCGGGTCCGTTTTTTCCTTGAACTCCGGCGACACCTGTTTCTGCAAGGCCAGGCTTTCCCACAAGCATGCAGCATGCAGCTTGCTTAGCTCATCAATCAGTTGGATGTATACGTCAGTGAAGTTGAGACTTGTGAAGAGCAGGTTCGTCTGGCTACTGTGGCGGCTGGTATACTGCGGCGGCGCGAAAGCGTTACCAAGGATGCTGACAAGAGTGCAAGTCTTCAGGAGCTCCTTCAGGACGGTAGTACCATCGAGGCCGTGCGGGAAGTGATCCTCTCCATCCACGTCCGCCACTGGGTTGATGTACTTTACCCACACACCCTCAGGGCGATTGGCATCGATGATCGGCTTGACGCCCATGAGCGCATTCTGGGTGCGGCGAATGATGCTCGGTAATACCAAATGTGCCTTTGAATCGCACATCGTCTTCAGGACCTTACTGAATCTGGCGTGTATTTGGAAGGCGGAAATGTCATATGGATGGCTGGGCGACGTGATAAGGTCGAGAACGTGCTCCGCCCCACCCATTTCGCAAAAGTACGCGGTCATGCCGCTATTGTGGAAGAAGCCATGCAAGAATTTGATGCAAACGCTGATGTAGGGTAGAGCCGAAGCACGCTCTGTGACGCCATCCTTGACGTCTTGAGCTCTGAGCTCGGCGGTGTCGGGATGAGGTCTAAAGTCGCCGCCGCTCTCCCGCACCTCGTTGCAATACCGAGAAGAAGGACTCGACATCGCCGCGACTCCTCCGGCGACGTAGCGCGTGCCATCAATAGGGCTCTTCAACCAAAGCTTGGCGCCAACGGACTCGTACGAGGCAATGTTATCGCAGAGTGAGGCGACACGTTCCACCATGGCAATGACGGACATCATGATCTGTTCCTTGAGCGGAGGATGATGGCGTGACAGTTCATCAAATTGGTGGCCAATGCTCTCAGCTGCATTGTTCTCGTCTTCGAGAACCTTCACGTGACTTGGCGAGACGAAGATGTCGAAGAACTTGACGAGAGCTTTGGAGGCTTGGAAGAGCTTCATTCCGTTGTCGTTGAGACAGATTGCGCCAAACGCGCTCGGAATGTCCTGCATTGTCTCGCTGACGGGCAAGATGCCTGGCACTGATGGGTATTGGGGCTCACCTTCTTCAAAAGGCACGTTTCCCGGCATGTCCGCCTTGGTGACGACGAAGCTGTCGTCCTCGGATGACACATCCGGCAGAGGTTGCTGAGTGATGGACTCCAGCAGGCTCTTGGTCAAGCCGGCCTCACCAATCACTTGGTAGCTTGTGGGCTCATTGTGGATGAAGCTGCTCAAGATGTTGACCGCACTGCTCCACACGTTTGAGCCGAATATCGCAGCATGCTCTATCACCTTCTTCAAGGCGCCAAGGATTTGCGGAGTATCAATGAAGTTCCTCAACAGACGGTCATGAGTGCCGGCGTTATGCTCATACATGTGTACCGTGAACTTGAAAAGTTGGCGCAAAGTCGACTGCTGGTAGAATGGAATTCTGTAGTCCACGACCCTCGACCTATAGCGTTCGGGCAGCCCGTTGTCACTATTCACTGCTTCCAGCGCGCTGTCAACTTGGTGTTGTGTAAGGCTTGCTAGCACGTCCAAACCCTTGAGGTTGGCAAGCGTCTGGAAAGCAGTCGGGATGTTGTGTACGAAGCTTGAAAAGAAGTTTAGTATCTTCTCGTGGAAGCGTTCGGCACGCGATGTCTGGAGACTGAGGGCTTCGATGAGGATGCCCATGATGCCAGCAGCTACCATCCGTTCGCCATATCTTGCTTGACTGCTCGACTGCTGAAGGCTGTTCACCAGCTCGAAAGTCGTCTCACGCCACTCGGTTTCCTGCTGCTCGGTTTTGTTGTCTGCATGTTCTTCTACACTGAGAGTCGCAATCACTTTGCGAAGCTCGTAGTAAAGTACACCATGATTGACCGTGATGGCAAGCGCATCCGTGACCTCTGGAAGCTTATGCCTTGACTTAGCTAAAGCCTCAAGTGCAAGGAGCACAGTAGTCTCCGTATCCAAAGACAACGGCTTCTGCCCATTTACAGCCGGTTGTAGAAGGTCACACAGCTGTTGGGCAAGATGAAAACGCCTGGGCTCTTCCGAGTCTGGGATGCCAACCTTTTCGTGAAATTTGGACTCGCCGAGTGCATACGCCAAGTTCGCGATCGACAGTAGGCGCACTTCCAGAAGCAGCTGCGTGGAGTCTTCTGGAGCGACAAGCACCTTGGCAATACGAACGCGATTGAGGATATCGTACCGAAGCTCGGTCGGTACGTTTGGTAAAGCCTCTCGGAGCAAGGCCCACGCAGGTGTGCTTGCAACCTTTGCCGACGATATGGCGTACACTTTGGGTGCTGACGACGCCGCGGCATCCGCTTCGCGGGCCTTTGTTGGCGTGGAGGAGGCATCGGCGTTACCGGGAGGTCGATCACCGGTAGAAGACCTGTCGCGGGAGGGACCAAGGTTCGACGTCCGCCGCACGGGTGTTGGTGTTGCCGGTATTGCTTCCGTAGGCGACTGTGCCGTCGCAGGTCTTGAGTTTGGCGCAGCCTGATCGTAGTAATTGATGCTCACACAGCCCAAGTCACCTTTCGCTGCTAGTGTGTACGGTTCCTTGGCTAGCGTCACCAGATCCGAGGGGTTGAAGGGTTGTGCTTGCGCAGCCTTCTCTTTGCCCTTGCCCAACGTCGCCGTCGCACCGCTTGTGCCGACTGACGATACGCTCGGTCTTGAGAATGGCAACGCGGTTTTGTGCAGGTTGTCGAGATTAAAGGCGTAATGGTTGGCAAGTAGCAGCGCACCAGCATGCGCGTAGCTGTTCTTGCTCCGAGAAACTTGATAGCGTTGCGCGAGGCGAAGCGCCAGCTTTAGACAGAGCCGCAGCAGGCTCAAGGACGTCGTATGGAGGAGATTGTTAAGGTGGGCGCTGCTTGCGTAGAGGCTTCTGTTACCACAATGCTCATGCAAGATACGCGTGAAGTGCAGGATCGATTCCACCAGCTCCCTGTCACCCTCTGCGGAGTATCCTATCGACTCTAGCTCTTGCTGCGGGGCGCCAGGGGTCGGGTGCGACGTGCCATCTTCCGAATCCCCCTTTTGCAAGAGCCTACACTCAAAAGGCTGTGTCTGTGGTCCCTCGTCCAGACCGTACTCCTTATTGAAGAGCTCGAGCGCGTGGTCGAAGCGATCGAGCAGAGGGATCCAGTGGACTAGGTCGCCGCGCGGGAACGGCCAGCTCTGTGGAAACTTATCGAGCTTCTGAGGTAGTCGATGAAGGGGTGTTTCTGCTGCCTCCTTCACGAACTTCTCGATCTCCGGTGATAGGGTCGCGGCGTGCCGCTCAGCAGCGGTTTTTTTGATCTTCCCCATCACGCCAGTATCGCGCGCCTAGACGCCACCGGCGTTACTCTCCTGATTGCTCCAGATCGGTGCCTCCCTGGTGCGACGCTTGGAAAGTTCGAGCAGATGAGTCGGTAGGGTGGAAAGCGATCGGAAGCAAGTTCGTCGCAGGTCTGAAGGTCGTGAAGGCTTGGCGTGATTGCCTGAGTCGTTGATGTATGGGCAAAAGGTCGTTTCCGACGGCGAGATGCGTTGTTGAAAGTCACGCCAGCTACGTCAAGTGAGGATGTGTCGTGCGTGAGTGAAGTGGCGAGGGAGCTTGCGAAGGCGACCGGACTCGTAGAAGCTGCAGCGTAAGAGCGAGCTTGCTTGTGATCCCTAAAAGCAACGGTGCAGGCGTTGCTCTATATGCTGGGATGACGAGCGTCGCTAGCGGTAGAGGTAGCGTTGTGGAACTTGTGTAGAAAAGAAGAGACAAGGAGGAGGCAGGTGGTTGAATGAGGTGCTGCGGGCATACACAAGGTCCAGTGTGTAGGTATGGATGTGGTTTGCCTGCTCGTTCATCGGCAAAGGAACATCGGAAGGCTGCACTGTTCGCCGGCACGCCTCGGGCCGTGCCGTGCCGCCCCGCCGAACACTTCGAAGCTCATGTTTCACCTCGCCCCTCACGTGCCTCTGGTACAGAACCTCACCTGACCGAGGAACATGTCGAGACGGTCGACTTACGCATTCGCACATAGCATGATGTGCATCTCGATGGGCATGAAAGGACCTGGGAAGCTCGACACGATCAAATACAACCATGTACCTATGATATAAGCTCTCACATGCTGACCTACTAGTACGCCAACTCTTAACTAAGAAGCAATCATCCCGATGTAGACTTCACAATGTCTTACATAGGTACCAGATCTGTCTACATAGGGTACTGGGCAATGGGGAGTCCAAGTGATGAGAATGAACATGTATGCCAGATCCGCGCACGAAAGCACAAGAGCAAGATCTCCCGGCGTGACCTTCTTGCTGAGTACCTGACAACAGCGACTTCTCTCGTATTGTACGTGACGACAATGACACTGTCGGATCGTCTCTTCATGTCAAGCCTCTTTCACCTCTTTCTCTATTTCACGATCAACATTGCTTTCACGTGAAGTCGTGCTCGCAAGCATTCCGCATCCGGCCTGGGCTCGCCACAAGCTTAACGTGAGAACACTGTGTGAAAGACGTACACAAAGGAATTGTAGTTTCTCTATCTCTCAGCGAAAACTCTTTTTCCAACCTATGCAACAACAACACTCAGCATCCCACTCCAGGCCATGACCAAGCGCAAGGCAACGGCGGCCAGCCCCAGCACTCTCGGCGCTGCTACGACACCGCAAGATGCCACCATCAAAGAGGCGAAAGCGCAGATTGAAATGATCAAGCAGGAGCACCGCCAGTATCTGACTGACAGCGCCATCACGGCGAGTGACACGCTACCACCCGCAAATTCGAAGAAGAAACCTGCCGCGAAAAAGCCTACCATGGCTGCCAGGAGTGCCGCCGAGGCCACTGACACCAGAAAGAAAAGGCCTGCAGTGTCCAAGACCGCCATCGCTCCCGATAAACCTGCGACCAAGAAGCGCAAGGCAAGTGACGCAAGTGTACACGACAGTGCCACCGAAGCCACTTCGCTTTCGGCACTCAAGAAGCGGAAGCCGAACCTCAACAAAGGCGTTGAGCCGAGTGGCGAAGACGCTCGCGACGAGTCTTTGTCGGCCCCCACGAAAAGACAGAAACGCCCTGCAACGAGTACCGACCCCCTACTCGAAAAGTCCACGACAAAGAGCAAACCCAAACCCAAGCATTCAGAGAAAGTTACGAGCAACCAACCACTCCCGCCGCCGCTGCCGAGTCTTCTCAGCGCCACAGTCGCAGCCAAAGTCGAGCGCGTCCGGGACTTCGTCATCAAGTCGCCACCTCACGCGTCGATCCTCGAACGCCACCCCACCGCACCCCATCACATCTCCATCCCCGAGCTCAGCCTGAAAGCAGTGCTGATGCGCCTGCGTATCGACTACATGCTCGCAGACCCCGCCGGCACCTCCTCCGAGGGCGAAGGCACTCAAAGTTGCGACGCCCAAGACATCATCGTCTCCCAATCCAGCGCTCCCGTCCACCGCGAACCCGCCCAGCCCTGGGTCACCCTCGATCTCTCCCGGCCCTTCCGGCTCGGGCAAAGAATCCACGACAAGATCTCAGGCCACGGGCTGGAAGGCGTGAACCTCCTCGAAACGGAGCTGGAAATGCACGAGCGCGAGCGGCGGGTCGGTGATGATCGGTCTGAGCTCGTGTCCGGCTCGCAGGAGTTGAGGACTTTCTTCGATGGCGTTTGGAGGGACGTTCAGGGGTGTGTTGGAGCGAAGCATGAGAGGATGGTGAAAGAGGCGAATGCGCTACCCTTGGCGGCGACGTTTGGGTTGGAGAGGGAGTTGCCGGGTTTCGGGGTGTGTCCGGCAGCGCCTGCTGTCGTGATGTAGCGTGGGAGGAAGGGTGGCGGGTTGGGATGATGGAGGTTGAGATACGAACTCGCATCAGTCCGGCTATAGGGATACCTGGAGTGCCATGGAGAATGGGGTTCTTCGGATTTTCCAGCGACTCAGAGCGAGCTTGGGAGTGCGTGATTACGAATGCAAGTGCTCACCCTGGATCGGGTGCGCTGCGATGCTTGGGTAGACGATGCTAGACTTGGGGGTCGAAACATGAATATCGCCGAACAGGTCGTCCCTTGAGAACAGCTCCATCAGTACAGTGTGACCGACACTGCACACGTCCCTGGGATCTGCGAACAAGGCGAAACTGGCAAAATACTCTCTGTCACGCCTTGACTGATTTTCCCATTCTGAGTATACGCGCCACGAGCCGCGCTGAAGCTCGAGAGATAATTTTTCGTGATGGAACGGAGCCTTCACGTTACCACACGTGCTCTCCCTACGTATGTCTATGCTAGCGATGTTGAAGAAGCGGCTGAGAGAGAGAGGGAGAAACGCCTGTGCTATGCTCTCCATTGCCCACATCATGCACGATCCCGTATATGCAAACGACCAACTTTTCCGATCCTGCCCAATTGCACACCCGACACCATCAACCCCCCCTTATCCCACCTTGGACTCCGGCTTGATCATGGGACTGGGCTTGGCGCTATTGCTCGGCGTATCGGCATGCACGGCCTTGCTCCCCTTCTCGCGCCAGGTGCTGACGGCGGGGACGTCGGCGAACATCCGGACCTCCTCGGTCTTGTACGCGCGCGGGGTCAGCTTGATGAGGCAGTGCAAGGGCACCTCCATCCACGGGCTCTTCTCCTGGTTGCTGCCCATGAAGTAGGCGTAGATGCAGCGCAGCACGGCCTGGTGCGTCACGATCAGGATGTTCTCCGACCGCTCGAGCTCCATGATGATGGGCTCCAGCCGGATCACCACGTCGCGGTAGCTCTCGCCGCCGAGGTAGCGGTAGTTGTATTTGTCTTCGTCCCGGGCCTTGAAGTCTTGCGGGTAGCGTTGCTCGATGTCCGCGTACGTCAGGCCGTCGCAGACGCCCGAGTCCAGCTCGTCAAGCGCTTTCCAGGTGAGCTTCTCGTAGGGGAGGTAGCGTGCGGTTTGACCCGTGCGCTTGAGGGTGGATGTCCAGACTGTGAGTGGGAGGTCGCCGGCGGATTTGGAGACGAGGTCTGGGAGCATCTTGGCGTACTGCTGACCACGAGGCGAGAGGTTGGCGTCGCCCCCGATCTGGCCGGATAGGTTGAACATGGACTCGCCGTGCTTCGATTGTTCGTCAGCTCTAGAACGCTCCGCGCTCCATACTCGGAAGCTGGACTGAGATTGTGGAACTTACCCGACTGATCCATATACTCCTTGGTTTGATGTGCAGATTCATCAGATAGTACACTACCCTCGACTGCAGATAATCCTGCAACCGGTTGATGATGACCTGACTCCCGACGTCGATGATCTTGCAGTATGTCAAATCCATCTCGTCTTCGTCGATCGTCTGGTACACCCGCTCGTACATCCTTATCCGCTCCCTGAAGTCCTGCGCCGCTTCTTCCGGGTCTTGACCCTGGTAGTCCGGGCTGGTGGTCTTGACCTCCTTGATGTTCGCCATGATCAGATCCTCGTCGTCGCACTTGCTTTCGACGAAGAGCGTCTCGATCCCTTCCGCGTCACACCGGTCTTTAATCCAACGTCGGCGAGACTTGGTCGAGTTGGTGGCATCGAGGATGGCGATGAGGTTGTTGGGCGCACGGAACCATTTGCACATGTCGTTGACAGCGGCTTCGGCAGCTGCTTTGCGGAGACGCTCGCCTTCTTTGTTGGAGAAATCGAAGAAGGATGCGGAGGGCTGAGGGGTGGCCGTACGGCGGTAATTGCCGACATTGAAACATTTCGCTGTTATACTGAGCCAATCAAGATACCTCACGACTACGATCGAGTCAGCGTAAAGCCACTCGAAGACTCCCAGCTACTTTATAAGGCCTACCTTTCTGCGCGATCAAGCTCTTGCCTCTGGCGGGCAGCCCAACCATGACCACACATATCCGTGTATCCTCGACCTGTACTCCAACCCCATTAGTCTGTGAGCTCTTCCTTGTCCGGATCGAAGGCCTCATGAAGTCGCCCTGGGGGGCTCTGCTGAGACCAGGCTTGTACTGTCCGTCGTTCGACGGAGCAGAGGTAGGCGGCGGCATTGCAGAGGGCATGACCGGTCTGACAGAACCTCGGAGCTTGGTTAAATTCGAGGGCCCAGTGAATGAGCGTTGACCCCGATGTAAGACAATTGGTACGGGGACTTCCAATAACAATGAAGGGTGCTGATGTCGCTCGTCAGGGCGGCTGGAAGGAGGATGGCACGCAGCAGTATTGTAGTGTCGCGAGCCCGCGGCTTGTGGGTTTGCTCTGTCGGTGTGATGTTTGGCCCTTCCTTCCTAGCAGATTCATGAAGATACCGGGCTGCTCTTGTCGTCCACAGATGATGCCGTGTATTATCGACCGGCCGTGAACGCCGTCTCGCGCAGGAGTCAGGCGGTTGGTATAGTCTGTCGTGGCCTTGTGCGACGTGGACAGTTCACCAACGAGTGGGATCGATGCAACGCCTTGGACTCGACAGGGGAAAGCCTCGTCAATGGCAGGCCAGATCAATGCCAACTTGAAGGTTTCTACCAGGAAGCTCTGGAAGAAAGTGCGGGGCGAGGAGGGTGGATGTGGAAAGGGTGTCTCGTGCTCCTCCATCATCGGAATTGACGAATGATGAGGCGGGAAAGGGCTGGCCTTTTCGTGCTGCCCACATGCCCACATGACATGTGCCCATAATAATAAGAACAAAATAATCCAGGATTCATCATCATAACGGGCCGAGGGCAGATCAGATCAGTTCGCCGAGGACCGGGGAGGGCCGGAAGAAGGGCCGGCACAAAGGGGAAGCGGTTTTTCCACTCGTGTTCACGTGGGAGCGAGATTTTTCCTGCCTTTTTCCTCTTCTCCCTCCCGGTGTGCTGTGTCGCCGCCCTCTGCTCCCACACGAATGGGGCGCAAGAATGAAATCGACATGACTGACCTTGGCGAAAGAGTAGTTCTTCGAATTGGTGGTACTCGAGCGGTGCCTGTGTACGGGCTTGTACTCGCCACCCGCTGCGATGCCGTCCATTCTGGCCACGGATCGAGCGCACCAATGTCCAAGCAATGAACCGAGACGGCCTAGAGGCTGCGACGTGGACGAAAGGAAAGAGTCGTCGTGTGGTCAGAGTATCGCAGATGAAGATATAACACCACCTGCAAGATGCAATGCGAAGTCCCGTGACGGGTGCAATCGATCTCACCGCCGCCCTGCACGTGTCTCGTTCTTCAGAATTCCAATCACAACGCTGATGGGACGCTTGGCGCCACAACATGGCTATCTCCGACTGCATGCATGTGCCTATCACGGGTTATCATTACATCCCGCCTACGAATGTTCCTCTCGCGAAACATCGGGTCGTCAGATCCCTGTAGCTTTCAAGACCATATAAATCTGCCTCGTCTTTCACTGGTGAATGATAGCCCCATCTGGGTATCTGGTTAAAGACAAGGCAAGGTAAGGCAAGGCAAGTGTCTCTCTACTATCTCGTCAATGTGCTTTAGTTGACCTACTTCTTTTTTGGCTCTTCTTAATCCATAATCTTACAGCTGGGAAGGATCAAGTCATTGAAACGTTCAGTTCGCCAAAAAGTCATTCTCTATATCTGATGTTCTGACATACTGTGTGTGTCTGACCTTGGATCCTGGGGCCAACTTCCTCGGTCACGGCTGAACGTCGGCGGACACAAACGACGATATGTTTCAAGCTCAGCCCTCTCCTTCCACCGACCATGAGCCAGCCGATCGCGACTAATGATTTAACGTCAAATCAAATCAGTCGGGTTCATGTGCCATTGCTGCGGCAATGCTGCCAGAGTCCAGTCCGATTCAATTCGGGAGTTGCCTGGATGTCTTTGTACTGTTATTACAGCCGGGCTGTTCGGATGTTTCCCTCGCACATGACGTCGCGACCGCTGGAGGTGGCAGTACGATGGAAGAAGGAAGGCATCAACTTTGCCATTGCAATGTCAAGAGACTCTGCCACCTCGCAGCCTAGGAGCAATATGCGCGCCGAAGCTGCCAGGACAGGAACTCGCAGCCACATGACGGCAGTGATTGACCGCCACTGTTTATAAAGTCTTTTCAGTGAATGGTGATGGCAGTATGACCACGGCTCTCGACGTCAGGTATGGCGAAGCAGTCGGACCCGCGTTCACCGATGCCACTGCGCCGATCAACACCAGAAGGATCGCGGTCAGGCGCTTCAGCGGACAGTACGAATACGTATGGAGTACCCCATACCTCCACGCTAAACTCCCGTAGCAGTTCAACATCCTCCTTCGATGAACCTACCAGGCCAACCACACGATGCAAGCCTTGCCCGAACAGAACGAGACGAATGGGCGTCCGATACGTGCATTCGTGAAAATGGCAATGCTTGCTTCGAGAGCCTTGCTCAGCCCAGACTTCGAAAAAGATAGCCACTGTGCGCTCAATACGTACCGTGAAGCGGTAGCTCTCACGCAACCATGGCTGGACAGGATCGAGAAGAACCTGGAGCAACATGGTTCTCTCGTCGCTACGCAGGATCGTGGATGGAAATCCGCCGACAAGTCCAAAACGAGACGGCTGCCGTTCCTTAGAAAGCTCGCTCCATTGATCGGGCGCAGTCCGAAGACTGATCAGGGTACCAGTCCATGGAAGTTGAAGATGCAAAAGGAGCTGCACAAGTTCATCACGGCCGAGGTCCGCGCAGCCGAGGCGGAGATTCGCAGGCTTGAGCGGCTGCTCGAAGGCAAACACAAGCGTCGGCGTAAGCGCCGGCCAGCAACAAGCGAGCGCGGGTCGGAGGGAGGCGCCGAGGAGTCTTTGTATCCGGTCGTCGAAGCAGCATCGACGATGGAAAGTCAAGCGGGCCGTTCTGGACAGACTTCAACCAGGGGGCTGGCTTCGACGGTTGTGGGACCTCAGGAGGCGCAACACGCCACGGCCTCTACTGGACCGCCAATGCCACCATATTCAACATGTGTCGTTCCCGGCGCATTCGGTGAGGCGAACATGCCGTTTCAGGGCGGCGTGCCAGGAGCAAGCATACCAGCACCACTTCCTAACAGTAATGGAACACCTGCTATCCAGATGCCGTATCCAGGCATGTCACAGTATGGTGGTGACATCGGCGGTCACAGTGTCCGGCAGACTCGAGCGCCTACGGAGTACTCGGCGAGCAGAAGTCCCACGATTATCAATTGGCCGCAGACATGCAGAGAAAGAGCTGTGCCCCCAACCGTGAGCGGTCCAGAGCCGCAGTCACATACAGCACCAAACCCGTCGGGAGTTCGAAAGATGCCGGCTGCTCACAGATCGGCGCATACCTCTCACACCCCAACAAGCAGAGCCAAGCAAACGGAGACATCTGCGCCACCTTCCGCAACGTCCGCAACATCTAGCGGCAGGAGCGGAACCCTCAGCGCAGCTCACTCGAGGGGATCAAAGCCTCCATCCAGTTCCCTCGAAGACCCCATACGTGTGCAACGAGCATGGGGCGAATGGGACTTTCCGCAAGCAGGGGAGGAAAGCCGGCCGAGGGGGAGTCAGCGCGTCGGCGAACACAAGCATTCGTCCAAGTCGGGATCGAAGACATCAAAGACCGCCCGCAGCCGAGATCTGCCGTCAGAGCGAGGTGCGTAAGTCCCGAAAGCCCTGAAGGCGCAGGAAGTGTCACGCGGATACCGATTCAAGGAAGCCCAGTGTGTGCGACGCGTTGGAGAGCTCCCAGCTTGACAATGTTCATGGCGGGCTGCCAGCGCGGTCTCGAGTGTATTCCAATCGTGCCTCTCCACATACAAAGGTAGCGGGCGTCGAACTATGCTCTGAATATCGGCCGGTCGTGAACGTCTGCTTGAGTAGGTGGTATACAAAGGAAGCAAGATAACGTATCCAATCACCCTGTGCTTCCCCTGAGCGTCTCTTAGCCAAACCCGTGTGCTGTGGGCTCCCCATACTCAACCCCCGGGCTTCTCCCACAAGTCCCTTACGTAGTATACTGTGGTGAACGAGAGCTGAAGTGGTGAAATGAGAGTCTTCACCCAATACCTCCAGCTGTACCTCTATGGATGATGACACATGCATCTACGGCTCGGCTTCTCCCGTCCCCCAAAATGTCCTCCTCCCACATAGAACAACATTTGAAGAGCCAACCTGTCTTCCACGCCACACACATTCTTCGCGTGCAGGCATGAACGACGCCCAGCCATGTCACCATCAACTCTCCCCCAGAAGTCAACTCACACCATCGCCCGAGTCCTGAGGATGCACAATGCTCGCGGTGAGGACTGAAAGTCTCCGATTGTTCCGCTGCTGAGTGGATGTCATCCAATTCAAGAAGACTGGACCGGACCGAAGCAAAAGACGTCGCAAGCAAAAACCCTTCCGACCTCGAGAGCTGCTGTGTACTACAAGTACCTAACCAAACACAGACTGAGCAAACGATCGGAAGGATTCCAACAGCATCGCCACCAGCAAAATCGTCAACTCTGACACCCACTCCAGGAGCTGTTGCATGACCCGCCAATGTCACTCCACGTGGGAAAAGGCGAAGGAGGATCTCTCAGGACTCTGCGCAAATCCACCCCATTGACACAAATGCGACTCAGATACCGTGTGGTATTCGCATCGCAAGCGTATGCATCCGGTTGTTGCCTTGATATGCGACGAGGCCACTACTCACGTGCGAATCGCCCACTCATGACCCACGAGTACCGGTACGGCACAGCGCAGAGCACAGCGATGATCACAGGACTGGGACGAGTGATTAGGCACGAACGTTCTTCAACACCGAGATGCAACCTCAGAAAGCACATGATATTATCATGGATGGAAGGAAGAATGTTTTGAAGGATTCATGACCTTTTTCTCGTTTCTTCTCTCACGATGGCCTCTGCGACCAACGCTGCTACTGATCACTGACGCCTCGCTAAGTAATCGGATGCCCCTCATGTGCCAACTCGAACCTATTGTTACAACATCCCCAAATGGATGGTGATGAAGAATGATGACGAAGAACAACCCACACAGGGTACTGCTACTCCCGGTACCGTTTCACTCACTCCTCCTCGGACTCCTCACTCTCCTCGTCGCCGGAACTCTCCGCCGCCGCGTGGGCCGCGTGGAAGCCGGAGTGCGTCGGGCTCTCGCTGCCGCTCGGGCCCATGTTGTTGAACTGCGCGAGCTTGCCCTTCAGGTTCTGGATGGCCTGGGTCTGCTCGCTGCGACCCATGGGCTTGTGCTTCTTGCGCTTGCCGCCGCCGTCGGCGCGGGAGGAGGAGGCGGCGTTGCCGCGCGGCCTGAAGTCGTCGTCGTCCTGGCCCGCGACGTCGTCGTCCGAGGTGTCGCGAGCGGCCGACGACGCACCCGCCTTCTTCGGCCGACCGAAGATGCGGCGGACGTAGTCGAGCAGCAGGAGCTGGACGTCATTGGGCAGGTCGTCGATCTCCAGCTCCATGTCTTCCATGTCGCGGTACTTGGTGCAATTCTCGGTGATGATGGACGTGAGCTTGGCGACTTGCTGCTCGGACATGTTGCCCACGGCCTCGGAGATCTCCTGTTTCTCTTCGTACGTCACCTGCTTCGGCTTCTTGGCCTTTGCGGGCTTGGTTGAAACCGCCTTCTTCGAGGTCGCGCCAGACGAGAGACCGCCGATCTTCTGCTTGGAACTCTGAGACTTGCCGGATTTCTTGGTCTTGGGGGTTTTGCCGACCGGGACTAACCCCTGCACCATCTGCTGCAGACCTGCCAATTGCTTCTGCAGGGCCTCGATGGTCTGCTGCTTCGCGTCTTCTGGCTCGTCGTCATCTTCCTCCTCCTCGACGCTCTCCTCATCCCCAGACGCCGAGGTCGCTCGCGTGGACTCTGGCTTATTAGCGCGCTCCCACTTCTCCTTGTTCGTCCACAAAACGTTGAACTCGCGCTGCAGATGGATCCCCATATCGCGAACGGGGTTGCCAGGTGGGTTGAAGGTCACGCAGTTTTGCACCATGAGATCAAAGTCCTTCTTGAACTCGCCAGCCTTGGCGTACTGGCCTTGGTTGAGTTTCTGCGCCATGGTCGACAGGTCCATCGGGTGCTTGACCACTTGACGATAGTGCGGAATGTTCAGCGCCACCGGATCGACGGGCAGCTGGAACACCGAATTCATCGGGGCATACTTTTGACTTTTGATCTCTTTCAAGACGTGCTCGCAGAACTTCAACTCCAGCTGGTGTTCCTTGCGCTTCGGCTTCGCGTACGTGACCTCACGGCTTGCTGGCGGCTTGATGGCACGCGCCGGGCGATTCATGGTGGAGTCACGACGGATTTGTGGCATGCCGTCAGCTGACAAAGCGAAGGTTTCGCTACCGCCGACAGGAGACGCTGCGGGTGCTGCAACTCGAGACTCTCGACGAGGCGCTTGTGCTTTGATAGCTGGGGGCGACCGCTTGACTGCTTTTTGTGGCCCGGGTTGGTCCGCACTCGGCACCGACTCCATTGCCTTGTTGAAGTACGCATCCAACGCCATGGCTGCCGCCGTCACGGGATGGTTGTCACCGTTGAATCGACGGCAGTTGTTGATGATGAGCCTGAAATCGTTCACGAAGTCCTGCACGGTGCCATACTGATCGCTCTTCAGCTTTTGATCCAGCGTGCTCAGGTCCATGGGATTCTTGATGATCTCGGGATACGCTGGTATATTTAAGGCAGCCGGATCGACCGGTCGGAGAAAGAAAAGTGAGTTCTTTGTCTTCTTCAGGTTCTTCGTCTTCTCGACAAGGTAGGCTCTTTGGGGTCCGGTCATGGGTGCAGTGCTGTATCTGGATTCATTTGAGGCGGCGGATGGCTGAGTATCGACTGGCGCCTCTATTGACGGCTTTGTTGCCAGTACGTCAGAGGGCGCTGGCGCACTTGGGTCTGCCTGAGCATTCTCGACAGGCGGCAGAGGTTCGGAAGGGGATGGTGCCACTGGCTCAAGCTTGACTCCTGCTGTCGACGACGCTGAGGGTGGAGGTTCCAGGACCGGTGCATTGGCTTCATCAACGTTTGTCGTAGCTTCGGCGGTTTGTATTGACACATCACCGAGCTCGATGCGAGACACGTGCTCGACTTTGCTCCGCTTCGTGGCTCGTTCGTCGTCTTCAGCATCATCTTCGCGAGGACGCACCAAGCTTTGCTCGGATGGTGCAGCGATGGTCTCGGATACTTCAGCGACGGGCTCGCGCACCGGCTCAGGCTGTTGATGGGGCTCTGGGTCTGCTGTCACTGCCGGCGGTTGTGGTAATAAGACTCTTGATGGCTCTGGTAATGGGACTACAGAAGATTCCGGTAATGAAACTGCTGATGGCTGTGGCAAAGGGATTGCTGACGGCTCTGGTAATGGGACTGCTGCTGGCTCTGGTAACGGGATGGCCGCCGACGACTCTGCTGACGATGCTGGGTCATCGGCGTTGGCCATCTCCATGTCAACGTCGGCTTCGCCGGTCACGAGCGGTTGGTCAGGCGGCGGAGTCGGATGTGAGTGCGCCGGCGCGTCCTTGGGCAGGAAGTCCGCGACGGGCTGGATGCCGCTCGAGACATCCTCGATCGGGGTGGGACCAGCAGGATTGGGATCAGGAATGGCGGAAGCACCTTTGAGATTGATGGTGGTCTCCCTGGTGAGCGATGCGTCATCCATGAATGAGTCTGCGTTGGTCAAGTCGCTGGTCTTGAGTTAGTATCCAGTAGTGAAGGTTGCTGTGCGAAGTGAAGTTATATCTGTATGTGTGGAGGTGACGTGTAACTTACCCGTTGACTGTGGCTGTGGTGGGCTCGACAGCATTTAACTCTGATGACTTCTCCGCCAACGTCGGCGCAGCGACCTCCGACGCCATGTTCGTTCGACAAACGTTTTTTCGCGAATTCCAAGAGAGAGTCCAACGTGATTATCTCGCGCAGTCTCGGTTATCGTTGTTGTTGGTGTTATTATTAGTGTCGGGATATTCCACGTGATATCGCGACGGTTGAAGGGGGGGCGGTTGTTTATTGAGGCGCGCAGGGCAAAGCGACTTTCCGCGGTCGAAACAGAGAGCAAGTTCCGCTTCGAAGCGCGAAAGAAATACTTATCGATTACTAGCGCTCCGCGGCACGTCCCGCAGCACGTGATGCGCGTGTGTTGGGGCTCCTGTACCTTCACGCGTGGTCACACCGAATGAAACGGCCTCGAAGTGAATGTTTCGAGCGTCGTGCTGCTACTGCACACCGAACAGTGAGTGAAAGGCGAGGGTCGCGTGTCTCAGTCCAAAGATCTGTAGAACTTTTCTCGTACTGAGCAAGGGTGACGAGGAAGAGATGGTCCGCTAGTGAAAGCGACCGTGCTTTTTCCTCGGTTCTGCTGTGAGCAGATGATGATGATGATGAGAGTTGCTGCAACAGACTTTGTGCCGAGGGCCCAGTGGTGGTGCGGCAGTGAGAATAAACGCGCCCGACTTTTGTTGATGATGCGACGCGTACCTCCGACTCAAGTGATGGATCTGATGAGGCGGAAGCGGGGTCGATGGAATGTGTGCAGTGGCGGAATGTCTCTGGGAGGTGGCGGGACTGAGTGGCTGCGTTGGTGGTCGGACGTGAAGCGTTGTGTGCCGAGTTGTTGGTCGATAGCGGTAGAATGAGAAAAGCAGGTCGAGGAACGAGACAACACGAAGACGGCGAGCGGCTTATTAATAAGGTATTATGACGGGGCCCTCTCCTCTGCCGTGCGTCGATTCGCAATGCACCGTTTGCCCCGACCGCCGTTGATTGGCTGCTCCCTTCCTCCTGTGCCTCTCCTATTCTGCAACGTTGCGAATTTATAACGTAGGCATCGGCTGGAGCCGCGACCGGCATCTCATCGGTTTCAGGACATTCGATCGCAGTCCATGCGGTTGCAAGGAGTCAAGAACCGTCCAGCGTTCCGCTGCCAATGCCATTGTTGCAAGAGGAGGGGATGGAGAAGACTTGTCCACGATTGGTGTTGGGCACCGCAGAACGCCAAGACCACGGGACTGTCCGGAATGTCGTCCGTGCTCAAGAGAAAATCCATGGGTCCGCATGTGGGTCTCTCGAGAACTTTTGACGGTCCCGTAAGTCTGTGATCATTGTGAATCCGACCTTCACACACCTGCCTTCATATCACTCGGTCATTACTACATCCAGCAATGTCGTCGCCATGAGTACCGCAAAGCGGTCTCGAAGGCGGCAAACGGAAGAAGTCAGGTCGCCCTCGCCTTTGCCGGCTTCCAAGCGATTGAAGACCACTCCGACCCCTCACGTGCCCACCCCAAGCGGCCTGGGATTCTTGGTGGATGAAGATGCGAGGACAGGGAGGAAGTTGGACGCTCGATTGACTAATGGGGTGTTCTCGGGTAAGACTCATCGAGTGAATGAGGCCGATGCGGTTGTAGCACCGAGTACCAGGTTCGCGGAAGCCACGGAGCAGGCAGCAGAGAAGCCGCGCGAGATCATCGACATCTCAAGTGCGGAGGAGGCATCGAGCGAAGAGGAGGAGGAGGAGGAGGAACCGAATCTACAAGATGGCAATGTTGGCGAAAAGGTGCTGGTGAATGGTCATGTTGGAGACTTCAGGGATGAAAGGCTCGAAGGGATTGATGCGTATCAGAGTGGCGAAGAGGGCGGATCGAACCTTGGTGCGGCCGACGAGCGCACGCAAGATGTAGTCATGCACCAAACGGATTCAAACGTGGAAACAGGTGATCCGGAGGAGCCTTCTTTCGGCGACATGCTACAAGCCCGACATCCCGAGCCCATCGACGTGCAAGCTTCATTTGCCGACCCCATGGCCGAGAGATCGGCTTTGTTACGTGTTCCGCGAAGCCAGGCTCTGGTGGCGCCGTCGGCAGGATCTTTGACCACGGTGCTGACTCAGGCGCTGCGAACGAACGACAGAGACCTACTGGAAAGCTGTTTCCAGGTCACGGACCTCTCAAGCATCCGATCAACGATCCAGAGATTGCAACCACAGCTTGTCTCGTCCCTTCTTCAACGCCTTGCCGAGCGAATATACAAGCGACCAGGCCGAACAGGCACCCTGATGGTCTGGGTGCAATGGTCGATGGTCGCCCACGGTGGTTACCTCGCGACGCAGCCAGACATTATGCGGAAGCTAAAATCCTTGGCTCAAGTCGCGCATGAGAGGGCGCAGGGTCTGCAGCCTCTGCTGCACCTGAAGGGCAAGCTGGACATGCTGCACGCTCAGCTTGAACTCAGACGCGGCGTTCAAGCCGCATCACGTGCTGCCCACGCCGAAGATGAGGATGATGAGGAAGGTGTGACGTACATCGAAGGTCGCGACGACGAGTGGTCGGAAGATGACGATGTCGCAATGGAGGACCTGGCGGACCGCAAGCTACTCGAGCCGCCAGCACGGAAGTCCAAAGGACCGACCGCTGCACATCTGTTCGACATGGCCCAGTCGGACGACGATGAAGAGAGCGACGACGACCAGCCCAACGGAGTCAGCCGTGCTCTGAACGACGCCAGTTCAGAGGACGAGGACGAGGCCGAGGAAGACGGCGAAGGGATGTTCGACATCGAAGCGGAAGAGACTTCGGACGACGACGACGACAACGAGGAGGCATCGTCAAGCGCGGATGACGAGAGCGCCCCCGAGTCCGAAGGCGAAACCGACCCTTCCGACGACGAGAGCGAGCCGGACATCAAGCCGCCGCAGCCGAAAACGCTCAACCGCAGACGGTGAACGAAACGACCGGTGGGACTGGGTGTATACTACATTACGGAAGCATCTGCAAAAAGTGAGCATGGGGGACTCGGGTGTCGGGGTGTAGAAATGGGCCGTTCTTTTCGTTTGCCAGCGTTCAAGCGGTAGAGGACTGCACACAAGGTTACGCGTGTGTATGATACCAAATGTGCATTGTTTTTTGACCTTACTTGATTGAAGCCTGCTGGAGGTTTCATTTTTGGCATAGTGTTTGTATGTTTCAAATTTCTCCGCGCTCACGAATTACTCGCAATTACTGATGAGCTCTTTGTCCTTGGCAACGGGAGGCCTATGCAGTCATGTGTCGGCTTCCTCAAGTTCAGCAGGCTATCCTTCGACGAAGTCCGCGTGCATCGAACTGCACTGCACATCCACGAGGCATTCTTTTGATCACGGGGTGATGATTTGACGTTCGCAAGATCTGGTAACAGACGTCAAGAGCCTGGAATCCATAAGGACTGTTGGTCTCTGGCTCTTTTTGCCTCAGCCATGGCTCCTTCACATCCCAATGTCCTTGTCTCGGGCCTCACCACTTTGTTGCATTATGCTCGCTTTGTCCCCTCACATCTCTATTGTCCCTTTCCGAAACTGCATTGTCCACCTGCAGGTGTCTTCCCTATGTACTTCCCAACCCCTTACCCAACCCTCGTCACGGCCTGAGGCACTCGCATTCACTGCTTCTCGCTACTTTCTTGCGCTCTCCCTTCTCCGCACCCAGAACCTGCCGACGGCAAACAAGAGAAGCATGCATCTCCAAGCCATCTTCCCGCACGCCTGGTTCACCGACGAGGGTCCCGAGGCCGATCAGGCTCAGAAACCCAACAGCAGCAGCGCATCAGGCGCCGACGATCAGAGAAACGAACAAACCAACACCTCACCCACCCAAAAAGCACATCCCACAAACAACCACGCCACCGACGCCACCGCACCCGACTCCAACACCACAACCACTCCATCCCCTCGACGACGCAACTCCTTCGACCACGTCTGCGACCTCGCCCGAGCAAATAGCAACCCTTCGCTCGTCGCGAGCGCCGTGCCTCTCCCCGCCGCGGCGAAAGTCCGAAATGCTCGCGTATCGGACGCCCAGCAGCAACAGCGTCCGGCTGACGAGCGGAGGAAGCGTCTTGTCGAGAATTACTTCTTCGGGGCCACTGCTCGGCGGGAGGAACGAGATGTGGAGATGGGGGTTTTGGTGCCTGCGGAGAGGGGTGGTGAGGGTGGGGAGCGGAAGCCGTGGCCGAGGACGAGGATTGGGTAGATAAGGGGTGGCTATGCTATTCGTTTGCGGTGGGCTGGTGGGGTTTTGGGTGGTGGGTGCTCAGGGGGGTTCGTAGAGGTTGATACTCGGGGCTGGTTCCGTGTCGGCGGGTGATGCGCTTCTCTGGCTTGGAATTGGGGTTGGTGAAGTTCCAGGCTCGGTGGGCCTAGACTTTCCATCGTAAGTCAACATGGCGTTCGCCTTGCTTTGTGCGTATCTCTCAGCCGTTCACACATTCGCCTTTGCTGACGCTTTACTCTTAGGCTCATCTGTGTCAATATTATCTCTTGAACCACCAGTACGTTGATCAACAGTGTCCGAGACTCCTCAAGGTCGGCAACCGCTCCCGGTCCGCGAGATCAACTACCGCGATCGACCTTGGTGAAGGTTGCTGTCGACTGTCGACCTTGCATTCCCATCATTGAAAAGAAAAGCCCGGTGGCGTTATGTGGTGGACTCTGCGGACTCGACTAAGCTGTCCTTCGCCCAAAATGACAACCTTGACATAGAAAAATCCTCCATTTGAGACGCTCAGACGCTCATGAGTAGAAGATGATCCGAACACGGCGATGGGGAGAACGGGAACAGCGCCATCGAGCTTCCTTGTCTTTTCTGCTGGGGTTTGTCGGGCACTGGGCCAGGACTCGGGAATATGAGAGCTCGCGAGACTCGTTAGAAAGCAGTCCGAGCATTCACCTTCGCGTTCTACAGCAACCAAGGAAGATTGCCAGCCGCTCACCGAAGATCGAAGGCCACGATAAGGGAGGCAATCAACAATGGCGACCTGAAGAGGTCCACTTCTTGCAGGCTGCGCATAAACGTTAAATAACTGGGTTTGATCTTGGAACAGGGGAGAGAAGATCGAGAGACACGCCGCCGAGGGGTACACAAAGTCTTGAAGGGAAGGATACCACGCATCCATTGAATTGTCTTTTGTTACGGAGTACGTTGATATGAGGATGCATAATGGCACCTCATTTGCGATACGTAACGCGTGGCAGTAGCGTGAGGTGTGTTGCTCCGTAGAGCTATGGTGATGGCGGAGGCAGACTTTATACACGAGAAGCGGTTGGAAGTGTTGCATTGTTTGCTGTACTATACTACACAAGAGCTGGTAATCACGGTTTACCCGTACACATCCCGTACACATCCCGTACACATCCCGTACACATCCCGTACACATCCCGTAGACGAACAAAATCAGAGCCTATCGCCGACAAGTCCCAACAGCAGATATAACGCGCAAGTCAAACAGCATATACAGGAAGTCTTCAGCAGCCCAAGCAAAACAATAGCACAATCGATCGCTTTGTGTTTCTGTCCATTACACACCGTGTCTCCCGTTCAACGAAGATGTGGCACGCCGGGAAACGAGTCTGCATTGCTGTATGTAGCAACAGAGGTCGAGACTTTGCGCTCGAACTCTAAGCATACCCAAGTGTGATCGGGACGCCGTAGCGTCGGAGGTCGGTTGCTGCCTCCGGAATCGATGGTTGAGTTGCCACCAGTGAGATGGGATAGTCAGGTGTTATGGAGATCAGGTTGACCCGGCAACCGGATGTTTCCGAAAGGGCTGAAGGTGGAGGTAAGTAGTGCGGCCAGCATCAGCAAAAAGGCACTCAACGTGTCATGGCCATTGAGTGCGAATTAACGTAGCTTTGATCAAGAGCTCGTTTTGTACCGTTACAAGCCTGTCCGAGGATGAAATAGAAACCGCAGCTGTTCGCTGAGTGGCGGCGCGAATTCAGTCTGGTCCTTTAGCAGCATCATCCAGGAAACCCGTGATCTTCTGGGAAAGCGGCGGGCCCTGCCAATCGGGCCCAAGCTCAATGGTGATTCGCTTGGCAGTGGCTTTCGATGACCTCGTCAGTGTAATCTCGTATTTGGTCTCGGAGTGCTCCTGGGTCCGCATGAGGGCCAGCTTGACGTGCCTCCCGTCGACGAGCCGAAGGTTGGCCTTTGGAAGACTGTCGTCGCATCCCGTGGTGTCTTGTGCCATTTGTAAGAGCGCTTGGGCGAGCAGCTTGAAATATTGGGGCTGCAAGTCGAAGTTTGTGATCGTGATTGATGTGCAGCGCTTGGCTAGACGATTGTTGAGAGCGTTGGCAGCGAGGTGCGAGTACATAGGCAGCTTTGGCGACATTTGACCGGCTGACCAGGCAAGCATCGGGTTGTAGTTGGCTGTAAAGCTGTGCGCGCGCTCGCAGAGTACACCGCACATTTCACGATGGATATCCTTGCTCACCCTGTACAGTGCGAGTGGGTTTACAGGCTTGGGCATCCCTCGCATTCCTTGCCATACACTATCTGGACACTTCCAGGTGTTGCAGTACTGCATGGTTTCGTTTGCGAACTTGAGTACACCCGCAGGAACATCACTGATGTACTCCTCGTAGATCATCAAGCGTAGTTCGGTAGGCAAATCACTGAACCGGAATGATCCAGTGTCTTTCGGAGTACGCTGATCCAAGCATATGATCGTCGTAGCCTGGGGTATTTCGATTGGCCGAGCCTGTGGTGGTTGCGATGCTAGGGGAGCAGCCTGCGCCCGTTCAATCGCCTTCGTCAGCTTCGCGATCTTCCTTTGGAGCCGAGCGTAGAGCAGGTCGTGCGAGGCGGCTTCGTGTCGACGACGACTCGCGGTCGTTTTGAGCTGCAGTTTGACGGGCGCTCGATACATGTTGGAATGTCGTTGAGATGCTTGAATTGTACTCTTTGAGTCTGCGAGAACGGACAAGTACACAGTGGGATATCGATGTACGTGACATAAGAGAGAAAGAGAGAGAGAGATCTTAAAATTCTTTACCACCTTTCTATAGGAGACCTGCGCCGGCGGATATGAGGACATTGGCGACATTGTCCTCAGAGGGGAATGAGGACATTCTCGCGAATGTCCTCAAACGGAGCAAAGAACGGAGCAAGGCCAGACCGTGCTCTTGGAAGACATTGGAAACCCAAACGCCAGGCCCCCGGGTATCCCCAAGAGTGAGAAAGAAGTTTAGTCAGGGATCGTTTTGAGTACCAAGTCCATACTCAACATCGGGACTTTCGTCCTGGGGGGAAGGGGGGG
>Ga0058704_10000130_pt1 | contig 40706 bp, 31 predicted proteins | sample AgamicMgSfe_FD_71363 | JGI IMG/M metagenome (GOLD analysis project Ga0058704, IMG submission 71363) | Agave microbial communities from Guanajuato, Mexico - Mg.Sf.e | ecosystem: Host-associated > Plants > Phyllosphere > Phylloplane/Leaf | place: Guanajuato, Mexico | collected 2012-05-30
CCCCAATACAACGACATCGCCTCCCCGACCGAGGGCCACGGCTTGGCGGATTACTTCGCCCGGCTGGGCGACACGTACGATGATGGGGACGGCGAGGACAGCGGGGATGAGAATGCGAGGAATCGGATTGCGGGCGGGAGGGTGAATGTGCCGTTGACGCCGGGCGGGCGGATTCATCGGTCGATGGATATTGGGCGGAGTTGGGTGCCGGTCGGGCATTGATGCAATATTCTTCTTGTTTCTTCCCTTGCTTACTTACTTCTGGCTTTCCTTTTGGACTTTTGGGCGTATGGTGAGTGGCTTGTTCGTTAACGGAGGAGCTCATTTTGCATTGTTCAACCGGGGTGTCAAGCGGCATGGCTATAGCGCGAGCAAAAGGGGGTGAATTGTTGGAAAGCGTTCGAGCATACGGTTTTGGTTTGTTCGCCAGAAACTTCCTTATCTGGGAATGGGAGAAGAAGATCTACATGAGTACATGTACATTGGAGATCTGGTCTTGGACTTTTTTGGCTTTGCTGGAAAGACGGGGGTGGGTTGTTGATATGTGTGTAGATGGTTGATCGATATTATGTGGCAAAGTTCCCTCACAATACTTCTTCACTTCTCGCGGGCTATGGAGACCGTTCCATCTGGTGTTGTCTTTGCGTAGATTGTGCTTTGCGAGCTTTCGAGCTTGGGTAAGTGCATATAGCGTGATGTTCACAGTGAAAGAAAAAGAAGGCGACTCGAAATGGTTGTGCATCAGACTTCCCATTCATCTCTATATCTAGATCCTGAAAGAGCTGCAACAGTTTGTAACCTCCCACAAAGTCAAGCGCATGGGTCCCGCCGTTTAGAGAGGAGAAACCCACGCACTAAGAGCGTTTCCAGTACCGCCCGTAAAGCATGTCCAATGAAACCGAAGTGCCCCCCAAAAATCAAAAAAAGAAGCGAAGAAGGAAATCCAACAGACGCCCGCCCTCCTCCGCTATCGGATCACCTCCAGCGTCGGCAGGCCATTCTCGCTGGATCGGTGCAAAGTGTCGCTAGAGGACAACAATTTACATGATCGAGCAGCTGACGATCGGGACGGCCTTGGCCTCGTCGACGAGGGTCTTCTGCGCGGTGCAGCTGACGATGGGCACGGCCTTGGCCTCGTTGACGAGGTTGGTCTTCTGCACGGTGCAGCTGACGATCGGGACGGCCTTGGCCTCGTTGACGAGGGTGGAGTTGGTGAATGCAGCCATTTGGATGGGTTTGGATTGGTTTTTGTTAGTCGGAAGACCTGCGAGACTTGTGTGTTAGCGGTTAATCGGAGTAGTGCAGGAGGGAAGAGAGCCTTACTGAACGAGTGTAGATAGTTGGTAAGTTGGATGGAAGTTGCTTTGGTGGTAGAGGAGAGAAGATCTTGGTTTGTGGCGGGTGGTGGTGCTGGCTTTTGTATCCTTCGGCGTCGAGGTTCTCGTCGTTGTTGATTGTAGGATGCTAAAGGCGGTGGAGATTGCATGCGGCCGATTTGAAATAGGTTCTGGGGTGTGATCTGGGAGCTTAGTATTGTTGTTGACCCTCGGTGTCGGTGATGTTGCTTTGTGCAGCAGGCTTAGTATTGTAGTTGGAGAACAAAGAGAAGTCTGATCTGCGATGCTCCCAGGCTAGGATACATTGTTTGACGGGCAGTTGGCATATCTTCCGATGGGCCGAGGTAGCCGTCACGGCCGAATGGGGCAAGAGGTTGGGCCGAAATGGATCATGCGAGCAAAGAATGTGGCAATCTTGCTCTTTCTTGACCTTTGCAGAGCCTAAGATTAAGACGCCCAAGAAGGCAGACCAGGGGAAAGGTGGGACATTGCTGGTGTCCCTGATCTGTCGAATATAATGTACTCTTTGAATGAGGAGGAGACGACAGAAACAGTGAGTGAAAGCTGAAAGGGGTGTGGCATTCTGGGATGCCAGGTCGAAGCCATGCAGACAACGTAACGTGAGTGACATACTTCAGCCTCTCATTGTCTGATTGTCAAGTGTAGACTGAAAACGCGTCTGTCTCTTCTCATTGCAGATGTCCAGCATCGTGACACTGAATGTCGTTGGCGCCATGGCAGGAGTTCACGCATCATGAAGCCAATGCGACACGCTTGAGGGTCGATGCTGTACAAGAGATGCATACACGTCCATGGTCTCGAGCGCTGTTTCATAGCGTACATGTACGTGCAGCTCGACGTGGTCGGACAATGATCGGGAGAAGATGTATGTGATAGAATCCTGCTTGGTACTGTTGTTGATGTAAAGGTGAAGTGCGTCGGGAACGCTACGCTCTGATTGGCCAGTTCGCTGCAGCGCTAGTAAAAAAGGCTACAACAATTCCAACCACAACCATCAGCCTTCACTTCGGCATACATCTCGTGTCAAGAGCAACGACATATTGAGTAGATCATAACGATGCCACACAAGCACACCCGTCGGAAAGACGGCGATTCGAGCAACTTTGATATCGCTCCTTCGAGGATTGCGAAGCCACTACCCGCCTTCAGCAAAACGACACAAGCCAAGGGAAAGCCGAACACTCAGCGGCCTAAGCGTCGCCCAACCGCAACAAAATCTTACAAAGAGGATGATACGCCTCGTGCTTTTTCGCGATTGATGCAGTACCACAACACCAAGAAGCGGCCTTCCGGTTTGGACGATGGTTCGGACAGGCGTGGGAAGAAACGGAAGTCGAATGCGACAGAGAAGGAGACAGCAGTAGCTGTACCTGCTGCGCCAGCGGTCGAAGTACCGAAGATTATGCCCGGCGAGCGCCTGGCTGACTACTCCGCCCGTGTCGATCAGGCACTTCCAATCGGCGGGCTTGCGCGGAAAGGCAAGGTCAAGGTCGAAGGCATCAAGGAGCGACGGACGAAGACGGAGAAGAGGTTGCACAAGATGTACGATTCCTGGCGGGAAGAGGAGGCGAGACGGAAGGAGAAACTCGAGGAGCAACAGGAGCAAGAAGAAGAGGAAGAAGACGAACGTGACGCCGAGATGGGCGGGAAGCCGGCGCCGCTGCTTCCCGACGGTCGGAAAGCCAAGCGCCGGCGCATGATCGGCGAGAAGGCGGACGACGACGGCGATCCCTGGGCGGTGCTCAAGACGAGGCGGGATGCGCCTAAGGGTCTGCACGACGTGGTGCAAGCGCCGCCGAGCTTCAAGGCGGTGCCGAAGGAGAAGTTCAAGGTGCGGAACGGCGCCAAGGTCGATGTGGCGAATATCCCGACGGCGGCGGGGAGTTTGAAAAGGCGGGAGGAACTCAGTGATGCGCGGAGAGATGTCATCGAGAGGTATCGCGCCATCATGAAAGGCAGTGGAGGTTTATAGGAAGCTATTGAGCGAGGCGCGCCATGCGCCTGGGCGCTTGCCTCCCTTAGATCCAGCCTTTCATGTCATGACTGCACCTGCCTGCGGTGTTGGTGTATCTATTGGATGCATAGATGGGACCATCGCGGTGATCTTTCAGAAAACGTCCAGTCACTCTTCACTGTCGAAAGTGTTTTACCCGCGATCACAGTAAAGTACAAAAGCGAGAGCTTTCATTACGGTGTTTCGGCGCATTCTTACATTGACCTGTTATCATGCAAGCATGGAAAGGCCACGACTCGGGAACGTAGAGCATCACCAAGCATCAAAATTCCCGAACCCGCTACCACCGCCCTTCTTCGCCTTCTTGGTCGGCGGTTCCGGCTCGTCCCACTCACCCACGATCTGATCCTGCTCCGCCGCCAACGGTGTCGCCGCGGCAGCTTGGAGGTACTTGCCAATACCCGTCTCACCACTCGCATCCTCCACCTTGCCGTCTGCGCGTATGCGCTTCCCAGTCCACGTCGTCCGTTCGTCTTCCGCACCGCCTTCGAGCTTGAGTTGCTCCTGCCGGTGCTCCTCGGTTTCTTTATCTGATCGTTGTTTAAGGAATTCCTCGAACGGATCGTGGTAGACGACTACGTCTTCGATCTTGCACTCCTCTAGCGGCCGGCTGTTGTCATCCACCTCCACGCTCTCGAGCCGTTTGAGCGTTGTATCAACCCCTTCGACGACGCGCCCGAACACGGTGTGCTTCCGGTTCAGATGCGCCGCGGCCCGGTACAGCAAAAAGAACTGAGAGGTGTTGGTGTCCTTGCCTTTGTTAGCCATGCTCAGCACACCCCTCCCGTCATGCGTCAGCGGGCCCTCGAGCTCGTCCGCGAAAGGTTTGCCCCAACAGCTTTGCCCACCGCGGCCGGTGCCGGTCGGGTCGCCACCCTGGATCATGAAGTTTCGGATGTTGCGATGGAATGCTACGCCCCTGTAATATCCACGCTTTGCAAGCTGTGTGAAGTTCCAGACGGCCTTGGGTGCGTACTCCGGATATAGCTCGACATTCAAGTCACCGCGAGAGGTGGAGATGCGAGCGTATCCCTTCTGCTTGACACGCTTCGGCTTGAGCATGTACTCCTCGTCACTGATGATCGCGCGCTCGGTAGAGGTAGATGGTGTCAACCCAGTAGAGGTAAACGACGCCGCGGCCGCGCCGGTGGTGTGCTGAGCCGCATTGTACGGGAGAGGTTTCGTGGTCCGTGAGGATTTGGCGACTTGGGCGTGCGCTTTCCGCGCATTTGCTAGAGCCTGTGCTTCCGCGCCGCTGCTGTTCTCTTGACCAGCAGCTTTCTCTCGCTCCGCTCTTCGGCGCTCTACAGCCTCCTTGGCCTTCAAAATCTTGGCTGCGCTGCCCAGATTCTCACCTTTCACACCCGCCGCCCGCTCAGCTTCTTGCTCCGGCGTGAGCGTGCTGACGCCTTCCTGCAAGTATTTGAATTGGCTGAGATCTCTGCTCTCCACATTCTGCGGGTCTTGCAGCGTGATGATGTCGCTCCGTTTGAAATCTTCGTCGCTCACTAGGTCCCGCCAGTTCTTCGCCTTGATATTGAGTCTCTCCACAGTATCCCAGCTAAACACGTTCCCGGTCGTCCTGAGCGCGACAATGTGCGTGTTATCGGTGAAGACCTTGAACGTCACCGGATCGACGTATTCGTTCTCGTCGTTTTTCGCAAAGTTGAGCTTGATCAGCTCGGATGACTTCAATGGTTGTCCATTGACGGGGTTCGTCCCGTGCTTCTTGATCCACGGCAGAATGTTGGTCAGGTCGAAGGTGGTGCCATCGGCTGTGCAGACCGGATGTTCAAACGGCTGGAGGGATACGGCGCAGAAGTTGAAAGGCAGTCGCTTGAAACTAGCGGCTGGTCCGTTCGACTTGCGTGCATTTGCGCCGGCAGATGCGCCAAAGGCGTCTTCGCTCGACCACTCGCTGTGGGTGATCTGTTCAACGCGCGGTCAGCGACACGTTACAGATGCAGTCGTCGTGCGCATAACATACGTACAGCTTGTCAGTGCCTATAGAAGTGTCAGTAAGTTGTCTTTTGTGTGCGCGTGTGTGGACTTTTACCTTTGCCCATTGTCACGGTTTGCGAGGATGTACATATGTAGTCAACGGACAGTATCACGCAGCACGAGCACGGAAGATGAGGAGATGGGAATGACCTGTGATTGTATGCGGACGGGCACCGACTTTAGCGGGCCGTTCCGCTACAATGCCGTCTGCTGCAAGCAGCCGGAAGCCAATCATATGCCACGCTGCTCTCTGCGCACGCCAAACGACTCTTTACCTCCAGCTACACCTCATACTGATCCCGATCACAATACTGATCGGGAAACAAAGCGAGGCATACAGTCGCAAACATGCCTCCCATGCCAAGCCGCATGACAAAGAATCTCCTACAAACGACACGCTACCGACCCGGGAAAGCAGAAGTCGACGATGTTGACTCGGAAGAGGAGTCCGATGTTTCCGAGCAGGACGAGCAGCAGACTGCTACCAAACAACAACCTCCTAAGGCCACATCATTTCCGACAGGGAAAAGATTAGCTGTCGATCTGAGTAAAGCAGGCCAGCAATCGTCTACCACACTCAAGCCGCCTGTACCCAAGCAGGGCGAGGATGATCTGGACGGGTTCGTTACGGCTTCTGAGACGTCGGAGGAGGAGGGTGCAAGCGAAGGTAGCGGTGAGGAGGACGAAGAAGAAGAAGAGGAGAGTTCAGAGGAGGATGAATTTTCAGATGACGAGCCCAAGAAGCCTATGCTACGACCAACATTTGTTTCCAAAGCGAATCGCGCACAGAACTCGCCCATGCAACCAGCACGATCTGCGAAGGACCAGGCAGCAGAAGAAGAGCGCAAACGGAAAGAGAAAGCTGACGAGATGCTGCAAGCACAGCTGGAACGTGACGCAGCTGCCCGCGCGGCAGGTCGCCGGGCGTGGGACGACGAAGCAGATGCCGCACCAGAGGATGAGGTTGACGATACAGACGGTCTGGAACCGGAGGCTGAAAAGGCAGCCTGGAAACTGCGCGAGCTGAAGAGAGTGCGACGGGATAGGTTGGCGATTGAAGAGAAAGAGAAGGAGCGTGAGGAGATTGAGCGAAGGCGTAATATGACAGCGGAGGAGCGAGAGGCCGAGGACAAAGCTTACATTGAAGCTCAGCAGGAGGAACGGGAGGGCAAGGGCAAAATGGGCTTCATGCAGAAGTACTTCCACAAGGGGGCTTTCTTCGGCAATGATAGCGAGCAGGACGAAGACGTCAAGCGAGCGCTCAACCGCGATTTGGCTGGCGCGAGATTTGTAGATGAGTCGGGCGACAAGGCGGTACTACCGGAGTACATGCGGATCCGAGACATGACAAAGCTGGGCAAGAAGGGGAGGACCAAGTACAAGGACTTGAAGAACGAGGATACAGGCCGCTGGGGCACGGATGTGGGGAGGAAGAGAAGGGAGTTCGATGGTCTCGATGAGAGATTCCGGCCGGACGATCCGCGAGACGGCGGCAAGGAGCGGACGGGCGCGAACGGTGCACCACTGGGTGAGCGAAGGAAACGGGAAGACGATGGACACGCGGTGCGGGATGAGAAACGAGCGCGACATGACTGATTACCTACCTGTAGGGATGAGAGTGGGAACGGGTTATGCTTGATCTTTAGCGAGGCGTTGGTGGGGATGAACGCAGTCGCTGCTCTTCTTTGAATTTAGGTAAGGAAGATCCAAGCGGCATATGTTTGTGGTAGTCATCAATACCACGTGACGATGGGAGTGTACAGATCAGTCAAACGTTCCCTGTTGTCCAACAAATGTTCATTTGACGCGATCTGTTCTTCACGTGACTTTCACCCCGCCAAGCTTGGGCGGTTCGTGAAAACCTCGGAAGTCCGAAAGTCTACTCCCGCCCTCATTCCGCTACGCCAAAAATCTCTCGAGTTCACTTGTTCGAACAGCCAGACCTCAAGCCCATCACTTTTGCCTATTTCGGACATTTTCTCTCTGCACCGTCCATTGTCTCCAACGAAGATGAGAGGATGGCGCTGGGCTTCGACGAGCTAGTGGAGCGCCTGCTTCATGATGTCGCCCTCTCAGGTCCTCGTGGTAAGAGTCACACCCAACGCCGTGTTCGTCGAAGCCCGGTGTTCGAGCCCGAGCTTCATCCGTTGATCAACCAAGAATTGTTTTACTGATGACTGTTTAGGACTGGGACTGGAAGAGCTCACCAAAGCAGTGAATGCGTATCACGAGCCACCGAAGGAGCAGCATGAGTCAGAACAAGAAGGAGACCAAAGCGATCCCCTGTTCAGTGATGCACCGCCCATCATTTACGCCACAGTCGACGATGCATTGATCGATGCCGTCTGGGAGTGGTTGGTGAAACATGCAGATGTTAACATCAGGGCCGTTAACAACGCTGAAGCTGACGCAGCAGATGCCGGAGTTGCTCAAGTTCAGCTCTCCCATGGAGATGGTTTCCCTGGGGCAGCTTCCACGCTCACATCTAAGCATGCCTCGGAGCGTGTCTTCGCTAGCCAGGACCGCATGTGGCATGCGATCACTGGCCACGGCGTCGACCACAAGCGGGTATCGGAAAAGGAGTTCGAATGCTTATCCGTTATCGCCTCTTATGGTTCTGCTGGCGTCGTGCAGCCGACGATCACGCGCATGACTGGACAAGACAAACGATCGGTCCCCCATCGGACAGATGTGCTGACACAAAAGGGGTACATCACCAAGAAAACCGTGATCGCGGGAGGCGCGACCACCAGCTTGCTTACGCTGAAGAGGTACGACGACAAGGGCCAGAATCGATCAAAGGCCCCTACTTTATGGCATGGCCCTGGTATCGTAGACCTTGATGCGATGTTCAATCAGACAATGGACCTACTTAAGCGGCAACCACAACGACTCATGGTCGTGCAGGATCTTCGCATCGAGCTGGGCATACATCACAAGGAGAAGAAAAAGCAGACCAGAGAGCTGATGAGATGCATCAGACGTCTCGTGGAAAGCGGGTGCATCCGAAAATGCACAGCAACGTCCCAGACGGAAACAGGTGAGATCACATCGGAGAAGGGTGTTCGCTGCATCCAATTGATGCGCGAGCCTACTGCACTAGACAAGATTAACTGGAGGAAGAAAGAGTCAGCGAAGCAGAGACGTGCTGCTGCCCAGCAGAGTGTCAGTAAGACTGCAGCGGTACCTGCCGAAGAGAATATCGACATCGACTCGGAAGACGAAGATGACGACGCTCTTGCCGACATGGAGGAAGCAATGGAGGTTCGTAACGTACCACAATGGACGCCTGATCTTCCGTACGTCAACTTCTTGTTCGACATGATCGATCGTGCTGGCACGAACGGCATCAGCTCTACCGCACTCAGCCAGTGTGCGACGGGCCCGCTCTGGCGTCGCCCTCTCGACGAGATCATGGCGCGGTTAACAGACAAATGGCAGTGCAGCCAGCCACCGCATCTCCGCCACTTGGGAATCGTCAGGGTCACCGCTGCGCGAGATAAGTTCTACCACTACATCTACCGCACATATGAGCACTTTCGAGAAGCGGTCAGAGAAGGCCAAGCTACATGGGACGACGCGAACGAGAGACTTAAGCAAGTGACGAAAGGCAAAAAACAAGGCAGTACCGCCACAGGCGAGCAGCCTGTGAAGGCTGATCTGGACGACTGGGGTTTCCCACGATATAGCGCAAAGCTTTTTGCTGGCCGCAATGGCCGCGCTTCACTGGCAGAATGCACAGTTGTTTCAGGACTTCCACGTTTGAGCAAGTCCGCGGCTGATCGTGGAATCACGGTTAGCCCTCAGACGGAGATGGTAGAAAGCACAATCAGATCCGAAGTCCCACGTCCAGCCAAATCCACAGCCAAACGTCGCACCACGACCACCCCTCGAATGGAAGGGACAGACGTCATAGCAAGCCAAGGGTCACAAAGCAATGCGGATGACACCCCGAACAGCAGGCCCAAGATTCGCATTACCGCCTTGAAGAACGACAAAGCTTTTGAGGACTGGGTTCAGGTGACTGCCGAAAGGCTTGTACGACCTGAAATGAGAGGGTGGCGACGTGAGACCGGTCAACCGGCAGCGGAATATCCCCGAATCAGCACTTCAGATGACGCTGACAGCGACGAGAGAACTAACCGACGACGAAACAGCATTGAACCAGATCAGGGTGCCGATGATGCTTTCGCTCAGGCACAGGACGTCGAACTTGCTGCTGTACAATCCGACGCAGCTGCATCCTTACCGCAGGATCCTATCCAAGAGATGAAAGAACGCCTCCTACAGAGATCTCGACCAGGAATCTACATCAATCCGCCAGGTGCGCTACAGTTGAAGGCTGAAAGCTTCGTCCGATCCGGCCGACCCAGAAACGCGCTCATTGCTGTGGTGAAGACCTCCCGGTTGAAAGAACTTGAGTGGTTCCAGGAGGAGCTGGCGAGAGTGGCGCCCATTGCTAGCGTGAAAAGGACGAAGAATGTTGGCAAGTTTTCTGATAGCAACGGCGTGCCGATGAGTACCATGAAGAGACCGCGCGGAAGACCGAGAAAGGTGCAACTTGCTGGAGCGTCTATCGAAGAGTTGACGGTGTCCCTTGACAACCTTGGTGAGGCTTTCGAGACCGCCAGTCAAGATACGCCAACAGGTATCGTGTCGAAGAGGCCGCGCGGAGAATCTTCAAGGGTGCAACCCACTGAAGTGCCTAACGAAGAGCTGGCGGAACTCCGTGATGACTATGGTGAGGCTGTCGAGAGTGATGAGGAAGATGCCACTCTCTTTGGCCGCAACAGTGGGATGTCCAAGTTTCGAGCCACTCCGGCACAGGCGGCGGGACCAGTGTTCGGATCATCACTGCCTGCGTGGCATGCTCAGCTCCCTATCGACGCGACTCCGGAAGCGGGCCAAGGTACTCGACGCTCTTCGACACAGCACATTGCTCGCGAGGTGATTACACCGTCAGGAGAGGATCACTCAGCATCGCCGGCGCACCCACTCGCCAGTCCCGGAAGTGAGAAGGTATACGCGAATCGCAGTCCTGTCATCGGGATCGCAATACCTACCGGGACAGATATCGCCGACAGACAAGCTACCATTGCTGAAACAATCACCCCGGCTGCAGGCTCAGTGCAGTACTACAACAAGTCCTACGTTGATGCACATCCTACAGAGGACTTTCATCATTGTGGCCACGGGCGATTCAAGCGTGGCAAGAGGGTCAGCACCAAGCGCAAGCGATCCGGCAATGAAGCCGAAGCCCGTGAACTTCCTACGGTCGGGAAGCCACTCGCCACGCCTGGGAATGCGGTTGGAATTGAGCCAGCCCATTCATCCATTGATGACTCCCTTCCAGGCGCAACACAAGTGTCTGCAATCAATGATCCTACAGTTCCGGCTAATGACACTGCGCTGCAAGATGTGCGGGATGAGTCTGTGGCCGAGACGCACGTCGGAAGCAATGTGCGGCAAAAAAATTCTTCTACCAGAGGTCAGCACCGAAAGGACGGTTTCGAGTCAGACAGGCAGCGTACTCCATCTGGGAAAGAGTCTCTATCCAATGGCCAGTCTCCGCGGCTTGGAGATCTGTCGCGTTGGAGCGCCACGCCTGATGAAGCCGTGCTTACAGATACTCGTTCCGGAGCTCAGTCCGGTACTCAGGTCCAACTTTTCCCGCACTCAGGACCAGCAGAGGATAGGTTGAGCACAAAACTCTCCATGGTTGACCACGCCAAGACAGCGGAACCTGTCCGTGATCAGAGCGAGTCAGTCCCTTCAGAGGCACCCTTGGCCGTAGCAGTCAATGAGACCTTTGGCAGGACGTACGTTCAAGCGCGTCCTCGCGAAAAGTTTTACCATGTCGGTCGCGGCCGCTGGAGGCGCGGGGAGAAGCCCGCGATGCGGAAAGGGGACCGTAAGATCACGCAGGAGAACCGCCCAGCCAGTGACCGCCTTTACAGCAGCCCTGCACCCTCCCCAATCTCATCGCCCGCTGTTGCAGGGGCATCGCGGTCCGCTTCGAAGGCTCCAGCTACGAAACCGGTCTCCATGGAGAGCCTAGAAAGCACCACGGTTTGGGATCTCGGCGCAGCACAGCTTGTGTCAAGGAGCGATGTGGATGCGTCCTGGCAGCGACCATTCCAAGAAGACGCAGCAGACTCCACAGCGATCGTGCGACCAATCGATGAGACAGCGACATCGAAAGAGCATGGTCAGGACACTCGGGCTGAACAGCATGAGCCGAAGGTGGCGGAGGGTGAAACCTTGTCTCCTACGGTACCAGCTTTGCCTCTTGTTCAGTCCACTGTAGAGAGCATGAACGGGGTAATCGGTCGCAGCAGCGAGCCGGCCCAACCTGAGTCACGTAAAGGACACAACGTGCCGGCTGCAGCTTCTTTGGTGGGTGGGGAACACAGCGCTGCAGCCAACATCACGTGGAATCCCGAAGAAACGAGTGCCATGGATCTTGATGAGAACCCGAGATTGGAGAATGCACCTGCGCCCGCGCATCCGGGCGAGGCTGATCAAGATCAGGACCCATTGGATGGGGCGGCCATTGCGACAACATCGCATTTCCAATCTACTGACATTGACATGGCAAACGCTCATAATGCAATCCAAGTAGATGGACCTGTCCTAAAAGGTGGCGCTGCGGCAGGGCGTACGGGCGTTCCTTACAGGAAGGGTGGGCAGAAGATCGTCGTTGACGTAGTCAAACAATGTGGCGGTGTGTACCCTGGCAATCGAGAGATATGGTATCCATTCGCAACAGCCTGGACCGAAATGCATCATGCAATGCCGGACCGTCAGGTACTTGACCGAGCTCTCAAGAACGCGTTGGATAGTGGCAACCTAAAGAAAATGATCTTCGCGTTTCAAGACAAGAAAGGGTTGAATGTGGAAGGCAAGCTTCTGATGCTGCCAGAGGTCAGCCAATTCTCCGCGTCTGTACAGGAAGTCAAGAAGGCTATCATCGCTGCTCACCCTTTGCAATACGTTCCCAAAGAGGCGGAGGTCTCGGAGGAGATTCGGAAGAGAGCAAAGATGGTCGCGAGGCCAGACATGGGTCGAAACGTCTCAGAAATTCAAGCAGCATCCGAAAGAGCTTCAGCAAAGTCAGGCGCCAAGGGGACTTATAGTAATGAGTTTCCGGTAGTCGAGGGATTGCTCGTTCGGCGGACAACAGCAGCCACAAAACTTGCGCGCGGCGAGCACAGGGTCCTAGGTTTTGGTCGAACTTTGAAGGAGAGACGTCAGCTGGACCGCCAGACTGCCAGTGGTGCCTCTGCTCTCGGTGGCAAGCGAAGATTGGATCTAGGAACAGGTCCGATGAGCATGGGAAGATTGCGCAGCCTGAACAACACCAATGCCGCTATGCGCAATCCCCTGAGATCCCTACGCATCGTGAGAAAGCCGGTGGCCTTAGGATATCTGCCATCACAACTTGCACATAGCCTGTGCAATCCTAACTATTTCGCGCCGCAGGAGGACCCAATGCCCGTACAGCGGCGGAAAGGTGGACTGAAGCGTGGGTTTGCGAAAGCTGCAGCCCTCAGGTTATTCGAGGACAATTCGAAGATGCTCATGAGCCCATTCCAGACTTTACATGTACCCTCTGGGACCTTTGGGACGTACTGCAACACGTTGGCTCGTTTGAGACCGAGAGGGACACGAACCGGGCCAATGGCCCTAGATGAGGAGCTGGATGCTCCCGAAACGTTGAGCGAGATCCTCGCGCGTTCCGATTTGCTTGGTCACGCGGCTGCGGGCCCCAGGGAGACTGCAGAGTACCAATTTCGTAGGGAGGTTGATCGAGTGTATGAGTGGGAGAAGGATCTCATCGAAACAAAAAGTAGGCTTGGTGACTGCCAAGGCTGGACGTTCATTAATCACGCGCTGAATCAACGTTTGGTTGTCCCGGAAACGAACTTCACAAAACAAACTCCGACAACGACACGATACGGCTACAACCCGCAGCACGCACCGGCAGAGCCAAGTGAACTATCACTACCTGCTCTCTTGTCGCAGAATGCGGCGAACATGGCGATTTCTCAGCCACCCGCGACCGATCCGCTACGCTCCACGACACGATACCAGCATAGAGCAGGAGGAGGAGCTTCGACATCGTATGCCCTACCGGCATTCGCGCGACTGCAGGCTCAACCGCCGATCTCGGTGGAATCATATTTTGACAGGGCCTACGTCGAGCAGCATGCAGAGGAGACGTTTCACCACGTTGGTGGAGGGCGGTATCGACGCGGTCCCAAGCCCACCAGGTTGCGACAACTCAGCAATACGGCTACCTTAGACCCTCAGCTCATGTCGCAACAGGTACCGCCACTGCCACATTTGCTGGGCTTTCCCGCTCAGTCATCGTCCCTTTCTCCTACACCTGCACTCGCGCCTTTACCACCACCACAGTCGACACCGACGACGTCAAGGCAAAGATACAAGTCTCGCAAGCGAAAAGCCGCCGATGCAGACGTCGACGACGGAACAACTCTCGGGTCGGATGGAGATTTTGGTTCAAAGATGTATAAGGTCAGAATCCTTGGCCGGGATCGCGCGACTGCAGCTGCTTTTACAGATGGCGAGATGCTGGTGCGCGCGATTGCACTCGTCGGCATGCTGTGCGGTGGGGTCAAGATGTCTGGATTCAGCTGGGAAATCGTGGCACATGCGATGAACTTCCGGTACGAGGGCGAGTTTCTACGGCGTTGGTGGCAAAAGAACCGCAAAACAAGAGACGCGGACGTGAAGCGGATACGGGACACCCTGCGCGAGCCATTCCTCCGTGATTGCGAAAAGGAAGAGCTTCCAATGATTGACTACTCTGACTTGGAGAGCATCGAATGGTCGCTGCTGATGAAGTGGGCTGGAAAGCAAATCCAACCTGCTGGATACGGACAGGACATGGCGTTGAGGTCGTTGCCGACAACGCGTAAAGCTTTAGAAGCCGGTTACAACGTGATTGAACCGAAGCAGCTGTATGAGCTTGACAAAAACGACTTCTTCACCAGCACCACAGACACCCACCAGAAGGATCTTGCCCATAGGTATCTTCGCGGCAGCGCTCTTCCCGGCGACGAGAGGCCCAGCAAAATCCGAAAAGAGGACCTCACATTACTCAAGTCATGGTGCCGCGCTGTGACAGTGACGAAGGGAGAGAACTATAATGACAAGGAAGCCGCACGCATAATCGGACATTTCGCGCCTCCGCTCGTCCGAAAGGCCATCAACGAGCTCGTGGAAGCCCAAATCCTTGCTAGCGCGAAGAAAGGTCGACATCTTCCCGGCCGGAATTACAATCTTTCTGCGGTCATGTTGAGAACATTCGCTCGCTGGCCGGAGCCGGAGGCCACGTACCTCCACGACGTTGCGACAGCTTGGCAGTCCATCGTGGCTCGTCTGCAAAGCAGTGACAAGCTGGAGCTGAGCATGCATACGAAGGACCCGGAGGCGGTCGTGCTCACCAATCTAGCGAACCAAGCCCGAGTCAAACCTGTCTCCATCCTCCCCGAGCGGAACGACGACCCCAACGCGCCATTCCCGAAGCTCAGCGCCTTTGGCTACACCGACTATAGCTACAACGCCAAGTATGTCGACAAATCTCGCCTGCGGTTTCCGATCGTATACGAGAAGACATCGTTGTGGAGCAGTGAGCACGGTCTGAAGCGCATTCCCATCCCGATGCAGCCTGCTCCGGTCGAGGGTGAGCCCTGGCTGCGCATACCGTTCTGGGTCGACATTCACGGCAACTTCATCGATGACATGTGGGAGATGGTGTTGCGCTCGGTCTTGCATCTGCTGGTCTTCAGGCCTGGCATCACCGTAACCCACATCGAGCAACTCCACAAAGGCAAGATTGGGCTGTGGGAGATTGAGATGATCGTTGACTGGATGGAGAAGACGGGCCTTGCGAAGAGGGTTGGGGCGCGCAAAAGGGTGGACGGCAGGTGGAAAGGTGGGTGGAGGGCGGATGATTGGTGGTTTTGTGCTATGGCACCGGACATTGCTTCTTGGCAAACCGTCTCTTCGGCATCGAATGACGAGGATGTGGACATGGAGCCGAGCACACCCTCTTTGTAAGATGCCGAAGGGGTTTTTCGGCATGCCGGAGAACTGATAGCAGGTGTTGCGAGGACGGGAGTTTCTCAGGTGGGCTAAGACACTCATGGCAGGGCGTTTCGAGGATGGGCTATGGAGCCTTGATGTTACTAGTCATCATAAGATACCCAGCGCCGGTGAGCAGCGATTAGAGCACACGTTGATTTACAATCAGACACTGCGATGCTCATATCATTCCGGCAGCCGGCATTTTGACTGGTACAGATGCCCAAACCATCCGAAGGCGTCCTTCGCTCACAGGGTATAAAGCGCCGATCCAAATTTCACCATGCAAACGCCACCCATGCCAGACACAGCCCTCGTTGACTAATGATGCAAATATCCGAAGTTGTCAACCCAGTAGAGCACCAGCAGCCCGAACAGTAACACGATCAGCGTCAGGATAGTAGGTACGAATCGGTAGAGCTTCGACCACCAGATACGCCGATCAAGCTCTCCCACGAGCTCGATACAAAGCTCGAATAGTCCGTCAGCCGTTTCGATCACGTCTTGCTTCTCCTGCTGAGTGAGCAAAGTGTCGGCCACTGCCAGTCTGGACTTAAACTCCGCCTTGATGTCTTCGCCGTCCGCATCGCCGTCGAAAGACAAGAAGCTGAACCCCGGAAGCTCCGGTGCTTGAGGAATGCCATCCTTCTCCGCCCGCGCCGTCTCGCTCTGTCCGGTCCAGAACTCCGGCCCTGCATTGGCAAACTGCTGCCGTATCCAGCGTCCACCTGAGAAGACAGCCATGTACATCACCCAAGCGTACGCAACAGCGATATGCGGTTTCTGCTGGATCGCCTCGATGATAACCCTCGTAGGCACACCAGCCTCATCGTAATCAACGCCAGTGACCGACTCCATCCGCTCCATATCCCTGGTGATCCTCGGCATGCGCTCAAGACCACCGGGTCGCAGGTCGGTCAACAACCGCAGTACCTCCGCCTCATGTTGACTCCTTTTCGAACTTCTGGAGTACGGAAACAGCTCGGGATGTGTGATCTCGTGCCAGGCGAACTCGAATGCCATGTAGATGTCTGAGAACAGGGCCAGGCCGCGATGCAGCAGTTTTGGATCCGAGGCATGCGGTGGCAAGGCCAGCGGTAGACGCTCGGCGATCAGCTTGTTAAGCTGCGTGTGTCGCTTTCGGGTGGCGACATTGATTTGCGTTGAGAGCGTTGTCGGCGATGCTGCCAGAGGTGGCGGAGATGGAGAAGGCGTTGGGAGATGCGATGCCATGCCTGTATCGGTGCTCTCGAGAATGTTTCTCAGGTTGAACTGTCGGGAAGGACAGCGCAGAAGTAAGTGACAACATGGCGAGAGAAGGCAGTGAAGATGGAGAGTGGCAGTGGCAGCCTAGATCGGTCGACGCAACGGGGTTCGCAACACGCGACTTCCGCATGCGGCGTAGTACACGCTTCGGCGCGCGCCGTGCTACCATATGGTACGTCCCGAGTCAGGCACTTTACACGTTCACAAGGCTGCGCATATGTACTTCGTCGTCAGGATCAGGTCAGGATAGGCTATCCTGACTGATTTCAGCTTTCCTGACGAATTTTCGTCAGGTGTCAGAAATTTATCAGGTTTCCTCTTTAGGCCATGTTTCTAGCACAAGTGTGCATAAAGCCAAACCTGACAGGTTCGAAGTATGCGCATTATTAGGTAAATCTCAGGTCGCGCTCTGTTAACTACTAGAAAAGGCAATTCTTGGCGCTATACCACATCCTGACCTAATTCTGATGGCGAAGTATGCGCAGCCTAAGGTAAGTAAAAGTCAACGGTGCTCCGCAGACTGAATGACATAGTACATACATACATATAGTGATGTTGACGAGTGAAATAGGGGCATTAAAGTATGAGTCCATGTTCCAGCGGGGTTGAACAAGCTGTACATCCTTGTTTGTCTTCGTTCATACCTATTACATTACATGACAGCCAGAATCGACGGTCATGAAGCTTCAAGGGCTCAAGAAACCGTCTCCAACAACTCCGCCAATGTAGGGAGGTAGGCCCTTTTCTGCATTCTTGTCGATAAACAAATCATCGGCGACCGACGGACACATTGTCTGAGCTACCTCTCGAAGCAACGGACCGTGCTCGGGTTGCCAATCTGGAAAAGGGCCTGGACCATGACATCTTACTTCGCTGCAGGCAATGCCTGTATCAGGCTCGGTTTCCGCGTCGTCGACATTGATGCCGTTGTGGACGTTTGTGTGGACGCAGTGTCCGAACTGCCATCCATAGCAACGGACTGTATTCGGTTGGGCGCTCCAGGCAACGCCTGTGTAAAGCTCGGTCTGCGTGTCGTAGATATTGATGCCGCCCTGGCCGTTTGTACGGTCGAGGCTGCTCTGCTCGCATTCTCAGCGGCTTTGCTGAGACGTCGGGCCTCGCGTTTGCTGAAGCCTTGTGCACGTCGCACCGGGGCCAAGTCGGCGTCCAGACTTGTTTGCTGGAGCAAATTCGCCTGCACCTGTCGATTCTCGTCTGCCGCAGTTAGCTCTGGGAGCAGGGTAGCAAAAAGCATACACCGACCTTCTGTGAGGTTCATTTCTCTCATTGCTAGGACGGGGTCGGCGAATGCAGACCCGCCTTCTGCCCTGATCCACTCCCATCCTAGGATTAGATCGAAAGGAGCGGCGGGGGCGGGATTGACCAAAAAATACGTTTCTCGAGTCTTCGACACAATGGACTCATACCACTTGAGCACAATGCGTCCGTTTGGCCGGAAAGCCTCGCCTACAGCTCCCTGGAATGCGTATGGAGCATCTGGCTCGAGTTCCTCGATTTCACCTTGCAAGTCCAGGCGTTGGATGATCTCTTCCCTCACCCAATTCTTGGAGCTCTGGGTGTCAACTTTAGCCAGCAGCCGCTCTGGTTCCCGCTGATGGTCAGTATGCAGTACATGAACCCAGGTCGTGAACGGATTCTTCGCACTCTGGGCCTGCAGATTCAGCTTGTCCAGCTGACTTCTCAGCTGCTCGAGCTCTGCTTCTCTGTGAGGAGAAATCTCATCGCTCGACCTGTCACCTGTGCGATCAACGTTCATTACGACATCTCCCGAGCTACTGGCGTCCGCTGGCCGAATATTACGAAGCAATTGCGCCAACTCCGCAAACTTCTCGCTGTTGCCGAAGGCTTCTTCGCTGATATTGTTGAGGACTATGTTCCCAGTATGACGGGCACGTCTCGATTGGCGCTCTAGGTCGGACTCTATCGCTCGAACCTGGGCTTCTCGTTGCTCTCGCAGAAGCGTGTATGTTATTGAACTGCGAGCTATTGTCAGTGATGATCAACCCGTCACAATGCTCGATAACAGTGGGCCTCACTCCATCACGATATCTCGTAACAACATAACTGAGCTGCGAAAATCCGAGACCGCCAACTGTATCGACCCGAACTGGGGCTTGCTTGCAGACACAACCCGCTGTAGGTCATCGAGACGCTCTTGACATTGTTGCAAACAGGCGATGGCGCTTGGGAGGACTTCGGCATTCTGCAAAACGACGTCGCTGATCTCACGCAGTAGAAGGGTATATAGGTGAACCTCCGCACCTACATTCGAAGCGCGAAGGGTTGACCGAAGTTTCGAGACGATGGATAGTCCAGTATTGACAATCGAGAGAATGTGGGTAGTGAAGCCGAGTGGATCCATTAGAAGGACCTTGCCGGTGAACGGTTGATCGTTCGATGGGAGGTAGGAAAGAAAGACTGGGTCCGGTCTCAGCGGAGAGAAGTTAATTGAACAACTCCTGCCATATTTAGAATTACTCGGGTGTTGAGATGCCGGTCGTTTACTGAAACTCCAAACAGGCGCTTGTCTGCGTTTTCGGACGCCCCTCTGCAGGGCTCAGCTCCCTGCCTGCATAGCTAAGCTACCGACCCGTAGCTAGCTCCAGGTTTCTGAAGTCCACAAAGAGCGTTCAGAACCTTGTCTGTACCGCCGCCATGGAGAACTCTGACCCACGACTCGAGGAAGCAATGGAGACAAGAAGCGACATGACTCTGCGTGGATATCCAAAGCTTGCAGATTTCATGCACAGAAACCCTGAGGTCACGATATTCCGGAAGTTCCGGGCTGCAGCTTTGCTGAACATCCTCCGCCTTCAAGCAGAACTACAAGACATGGAAGGAGAGTTGAGCGCAAACATCACCGAGGATCTGCTCTCCAAAAACGGCGTACGCGAAATACTCAGCTGCGATTTTCATGCAATGCGAACTTTCCAAAATACGCAGTTCGAAGAGGAAGCATCTATTCAATATGAGCTGATTGAAGAAATGGGCAAAAAGCTCCATGAATATCGTACGCATAGCCTTCGCTCTTGGAAATGGACATTGTACTCACATGTGTACACACAAAATAGGGAAGGCGGTCGATGATGCGATGGCTCTTCAACAGCTGCATGTGCCTACTACACGAGATATAGCATTGTTAATGGGCTCTGAAGGGGAAGGTGGCGGAACCGGTTGGCTCAACAGGCCTAACGGTGGGAGCTCTTTCCTGCGGGACCGAGAGAGAGATATCTGGACTGCAAAGAACGTCAATGACTTCATGTCCCTAAGTCCGCAAGATTCGCAAAAAGATGCGTTTTCCGCACTCCTCGATGGAGTACTGCTGGACCTCTATCATCGCGTATGGGGCAGACGGAGAGATGCAAGTCCTCTTAGAATGAGGGCAACATAAAGCATGTCGACTGACACCAATGTAGGCCCCCACTGGGTTCCGTCGCTACTCCGAGAACAAGATCTCTCAAACGAGTACTGTCATCGTGGCGGTCCTCTCGTCAGCTCTACCAACGACAACAGTGTTGGTGTTGTTCTTCATCCAGAGCATGCTGATCCGTATCGGGCTAGTCATTGTGTTCACAGCACTCTTCTCCCTTACGCTCGCCGTCTTCTCAAGCGCGGATAAAGCCACAATTTTTACTGCAACGGCCACGTAAGTATTTGAGACCTTGCTGCAATTCTTGGGCTGATCAATCCTAGCTTCGCTGCAGTTGAGGTGGTTTTCGTTGGGAGTACCAGTGTTGGCGGCGCAAACTGAGTGCCCGTGTGCGAGAGGACATATGCCATGTGTCAGGAGCTGGAGCTTTTGTATACTTGTACGGATTGTTGCGAGTGGTTGTGACAAGCATTGTGGGACGCGGATAGAGTTCAGTACCTCCTGCCAGTTCATGAGCGCGGGTAAAGCCGTCCAACTCAACACGTGACTGCGGGGAAGCGATCATCATAGCAACAGCCGCTCGATAAACATAACAACATGAACATCCATCGCTAGCGAACCAATGCAGGTCATCATCGCTAGCCTCCACAACCAGTACCTCAGCCTGTACCTTCCGACCCTCGAGACTGCTTCCATCATCGCACCGGTGTGAGAAAAGGCCTGCAGCAGCACACCGTTCGCAAAGAAGACACGCAAACGAACGCGGCGCGACAGAACGCATACCGCGTCGCCACCCTACATTCCTCAGCCGGCACGACGACCCACGTTCATGGTCCAGTGACCTGATCGGCGCTGCTGGCAGCTTTGCAGAGGACGACATGGATACTTCTTATCTGTCTCAGCAGGTCACCACCATCATCGAGCGCCTACATGGCTTCTTCGACGAGATTGGCGTGCCCAGCCATGAGCGCGATTCGAGGGAGTCAGAGGTAGAAGGGTTGCGCCATGCGAGCCGATATGAGCAATGAGCTGACTATGTCTACAGCTGTTCTCTGCCCTCTCGGAGACACTGCACAACCAACTCAACCTTGTCGCGAAAGAAAAGCATGATCTCACGGAAGAAGCGCAGCGTCTCGTCAAAGTCATCCGACAGATGGAGTGCTCACTAGACGATTCACGACCGAGTGGCGAGGAAGAGGATGAGAACGATGGTTTAACGATTACATACCCGCTGCTGGAATGCATATATTCGCTGAAGGAGAAGCACCGTACCGTCGCCAAACTGCACCGCGAACGTTACGAGCAAGTCAAGAAACTGGTCGAAGCGCTTGAATCATATGCGTCGCACCTCGAATCGTCCTTCGTGTCGATCAAGCTACCCCCCACATCTCCCAACGCAAAGGTCCCGCCGAATTTCGATCTTTCCCCAACGTATGTCGCGAAGCTCGACGCCGAATTCACGCGCGTTTACGAAGAGTACAACAAGCGCATAACGACAGTCTCTCAGGTCGCGGACGAAATCATTGGTCTCTGGTCTGAGCTGGGTACACCGCAAGCGCAAGTCGACAGCCATATTGTAAGCGTCGCCCACGACGCGCCAGAGCAGTTGGGCCTGCACCAGGACGATATGAAGCGGCTGGCTTCGAGACGTGATAAGCTCGTGACGGAGAAGCAGCAGCGCGAGCGGAAGCTGAAAGAGCTGCGCGTGAGTGTTGAGGCTTTATGGGACCGGCTCAGTGTCGAGGAGAGCGAGCGCAAGCGCTTTCTCGCCGCGAACCGTGGATGTGGGCTGCGGCAGATCAACGAGTTTGAGGATGAGCTGTCGAGGTTGAACGAGCTGAAGAGACAGAACCTGCATCTTTTCGTGGAGGACGCGCGCTTCAAGCTACAAGAGCTGTGGGACGGCTTGTACTTTTCCGAGGAAGAAATGCTCGAGTTTGCGCCCGCGTTCTCAGACGTCTACTCGGATGCCCTCCTATCGGCACACGAGCAAGAGATCGCCCGCCTGGAAGCGTTGAAAGAGCAGCGCGCTCCCATTCTGGCCGCCGTGGACAAGCACCGGAGCCTGATTAAAGATCGTGAGGATCTCGAGAAGAGCAGTCAGGACGCCAGCAGGCTGATGTCCAAGGGCGCGAAGGGCGAGAAGCGAGATCCGGGCAAGCTTCTGCGAGAAGAGAAGATGCGAAAGCGTATTGCCAAGGATCTACCGAAGATCGAAGCGGACTTGCGGCGAACGCTCGAGAGCTGGGAAGACGAGTATGGCAGGCCGTTCTGTGTCCACGGCGAGCGATATCTGGACGAGCTGGATGCTGTGCAGGCGAAGGTTCCCGCGTCAAGGAGCAAGACGCCGAGTGCGCTGCAGCCGGTGAGGGAAGCGCCTAAGAGTGCCAGCAGAGCACCGTCCGTTCAAAGCCATGGCAGAACCGGTACTCTTAGGGGTCCACCTCCACCCAGGAGCAAGACACCTACCGCAACCATGGCTAGGAACCCAATGTCCGCTTCTGTTATGTCCAGCTCGGTGATGGGCTCAAGCATGTCGGTCAGCGGCACAACAAGATTGAGTCCGTCCAAGATTCCTGGTGCCACGCGTTTACCAATGAGCGCCATACGTGATGGCAACAACTCGCCTGAACGCCGCTTACGCCCGGCTCAAAGTCAGCAAACCCACAACCCTACGAACGAAGATCTATTCAAGACCGTCCGCGGTGGCATGGGCCCACCCTGTGCGCCTCCACCGAAGATGAAAGACTTGTTCGTCCCGCCCACACCGGCTTCCGCAGGCTACAGCGAACACGGCGCGAACCTGGAGCGTAGCACCAGCGTCGTGCGGCACATGGCGCCAGAAGACCCGTACGATGACACCGTCCACCGCACCCTCAAATACTCAACTATGCAGCCTCCTCCCCGTCCGAACTATGGTCGCTCAACACCCAGCCAGGATTCTCACGCCTCGTCTCTCGCACCCTCCTCGAGACCGATAAGCAGACAGGACTACCCCGTCGCCCCACCCTCACGCCAGACCTCGAATACCTCTTCCGTCAACTCGGGCTACATGGCCGGCTCAGCGGTAAGCGGGAGCGAGAACTGGGAAACGTACACCGACAATTCCGACACCGAGGAGACTGATGCGACCGAGGCGTATTATGCCCGGGTGAAAGCACAGCAGTCCCGCCAACAGCAACTACAGTCGACCTTCAAGCGGCCCGCGACCGCGACGGGGATCCAGCTGGGCACAGCCAAGAGGATACGGGAGAAGGTGATTGCGGAGGAGGTCGTGGTCGAGGGCAGCGAGGCCGGCTGGACGGACGATGGCGAGGTAGGAGATACTTACTGATTGCACTTCTCGGCCGGGCATGGTTCTTCACTTCTTTTTGGTTCCGAGCGATTTGTTGCGACAGGTTTGATAATGGCGTTTTCGGGGACGGGAACATACTGGATGAAGCGGTGATTGATTGGGGCTTTGGAGCCGTCTAAAAGCGGCTCGATTGGGCGTGTGGGCGTGTTCTCGAAGACCGAATACTGTATCTTATGTCGACGAATGCAATGAACCACTGCCAACTTCTTTGCATGGTCACGTGTTATCACTGTCAGCCTAAGGCATCGACTTATGTTGTGGGGAATTACCCCACGATATCGTATCGAACTTCACCTGACAAGCACCGTCATCTCGAGCTTCCGTTTCTGTTTCTGTTTGTCCCTGTCTGCCTTCAAACAAACATTCGTCCTGTTCGGCAGTGCAGGCTCCAGAAGCCACCCTTTTTACACGTGTCCGAGACGCGTGCGTCGTTGCTTGCTAAGCTGCGATTCATCCAAAGAGCACCGCAGCCATGTCGCAACCCAACCAGAACCCAACCTCTCACAGCGTCGCCTCATTACTCCCTAAGCTCAACGATCCCGATCCGGATATCCGCTACATGACACTAAATGATCTGAATCACGCGTTCGAAGTCGGCCACCCGACCTTCCTTACCCACGATTACACGACGTGCGCCAAGGTCGTCGACGGCCTCCTCCACACGCTGAACGACCGCAATGGCGACGTGCAGAATATGTCCATCCGGACCCTGGGCTCCTTCGTGCCCAAGGCGCCGGAGAGCATTTTGTCTCCGACAATCGAAAAGGTCAGCAACATTAAGACAGACAACAGTATCGACACGACGGTGGCGGCGCTGGCGGTGCGTGCGGTGGTTGTGAGTTTGGCGCATCCCGTCCTGGGCGTGCCGCGAGGACAGAGAGTGCTCGATAGCTATAATGCCGTGTCCAAAGCGTTGATTCCGCGTTTGATTGGGCGGGTGGTGATACCGTTGCCGGGCAAGGCGATGCCTGCGCCTCCGAAGGGCATGTTGCAGGACGACCTCGAGACGGGCAATGACAGCAATAGTTTGGACCTACTGACGGAAGTGGCGAAATGCTTCGGCTCGATGTTGCAGGAGGTGGAGGTGGTGGCGTTGGAACAGAGTGCCATGCAGATCGTGGAGAGCGAGCGGTGTGGGACGGTGATGAAGAAGAAGGCGGTTGCGGCGCTTTCAGCGTTAGCACCGTACTTCTCGGACGCGCTGTTGGCGAGCCATGTCAGCTACTCGATCGAGCAGCTCCGCCAGCCGCACCTCACATCCCAGCAGCGGAAACTCTACATCACCATCTACGGCACCTTGGCGAGGAGTATACCGAAGAAGTTCGGCCCGTACCTGAAGACGCTTGCGCCCTTTGTACTTTCGTCGTTGAGTCAAGAAGAGCTGGAGCAGCAGCGAGAGCAGGAGGCTGAGGCGGATGGAGAACGCGATGTGCAGATGGAGGAGGTAAGGGAGGCTGCGCTCGTGGCAGTCGAGAACTTCTTGCAGGCTTGTGCGTCGGATATGAGGGCGTACACCAAAGAAATCATTGACTCTGCTACGCGGTTCTTGAGATACGAGCCGAATGTGGCGGATGACGATGACGAGGATATGGAAGAGGAGCAAGAAGAGGACGACTACGAAGGCGAGGAGGATTTTGAGGAAGAGACGGGCTTCGAGGATGAGGACGACGTGAGCTGGAAGGTAAGGCGTTGCTCGGCGAAGACGCTATACGCTCTCATTGAGACGCTCGATCCCAACGACTCGGCGGTCTACGGCCAGATAGCCCCGGCACTGATCGCGCGATTCAAAGAGCGGGAAGAAAGTGTGAGGACAGAAGTCATTGCAACGTTGTCATACTTGATTACCAAAACAGGTTCGACGTCAGGAATCCACAAGGGCGCGAAGAGTGACTTTATACTGCCACCTAGCCGGAAGAGAAGACGAGGACTCAGTGATTCTCTGGGCTCGGATCTTCACGCCCAGCAGGCAACGATGAACGGGTATGCCTCACCTTCGACACCTCCACCAACCGATAATGCGACGCAAGGCCTTGCAAAGATCAACCCAGACATCGTCAAGGGTGCCGCAAAATTGTTGAAGTCAAGCACTGTTCCGACAAAGCAGGTCGTTATCTCCATGCTTAAGGACATGGTGGTCGCCCAGCATGGCGGACTCTCCGGTCATCTGGACCTCGTCGTTGATCCTGTCATTGAGACAATGGGAACTCAGACCACCGGTGCCTCCAATGTCGCCGGCAACTCCCTCCGCGTCGAATGTCTGCACTTCCTCCGCGTGATCGCAGAAACCCACTCGAGTAAGTTGCTGCAGCCGCACCTAGGCAAGATCGTACCAGCACTGGTCAAGTCGGCCAAGGACCGCTATGCCAAAGTGTCGGGAGAGGCATTCGCCACTATTGACTGCTTCGTCAAGACTTTAACGCCTCCGCGTTCTGCAGCGAGCAACAGCGACAACGGACGATATCTCACCCAGCTCTACCAAGTCATTACCGAGCGTATCTCGGCGTCCGATACAGACACAGAGGTCAGACAAAAGGCAGTGCAAGCCCTCGGTCTATTGATCGGCCGTACGTCCGGCAACGCCGGTACGAGTCTGCTCGGACAGCAAGATCGCTTTGCGGGCCAGCAGATCATCGCCGATCGTGCCAAGAACGAGCTCACGCGCCTCGCGTGCGTTCGCGCCGTCGACACCATCGCTGTGTTCGGGCAGAGCAAGAAAGACTACAAGCCCGACTTTGTGCCGACTGTATCCGTCGAGCTTGGCGCGCAATTGCGCAAAGCCAGCCGCCTGCTGAGGGGTGCGAGCTTGAGTGCGCTGCGAATGCTCGCCGTCAACCAAGCTTCTCGAGAATGCATGGACGATGGCACGGTCTCTCATCTGGTCGACGCGCTCATCCCGCTCCTCAAGGCCGACGACTTGCACATGATGGGCCCTGCGCTCTTTGTGCTCGCGGCTTTCGCTAAGGATAAGCCAGCGCTTGTCGCGACACAGCCAGTCATAGATGGGATCTGTGGTATTGTTTCCTCGCCACTGTCCGGCGCAGCTCTCGATGCTCTTGTCACCTGCGTCGAAGCCATCGGTCACGCAGATGCTGGACAAGGGTTGATGAAAGCGCTGCTCAATGTTGGCATCAAGGGCGATACGGACGTTACCGGCCAGGTGATCGGCACGCTCCTCGTGTCTGGTGGTAGCAACGTCGGCGTAAGGCTCGACGACTTTGTTGATGAGTTGCAGACCCAGACGGACGAATCGAAGAAATGTCTGGCTCTATCGGTACTTGGTGAAGCTGGTCTCCGCACAGGTGCCAGCTTCCCGCTCAAACCCAACAACTTCACGCCTTACTTCGGCGACAACTCCGAAAAGGTCAAACTTGCGGCAGCTGTTGCCCTGGGTCGCGCTGGTGCGGGGAACGTCAAGGCCTATTTACCTGACATCCTGACCGCCTTGTCGCAAGGCAAGCAATACCTCCTACTTCACTCGGTCAAGGAGCTCTTGCAGCACAGCAACGCCGAGGATGACATCAAACCGTACACTTCCCAGCTTTGGCATAACATCATCAACTCCGGCCAGGCCGAGGACAATAAGGTCGTCGGAGCGGAGTGTATTGGCAGACTCGCCATCGTTGACCCAGCGGCGTATCTTCCGCAGCTGCAGACCTTCCTGCAGAACCCCAACCCCACCATTCGTGGTATGGTCATCTCGGCCCTACGCTACGTCTTTGCCGACACCGACGAGGCGTACAACGTCAACCTCCAATCGAGCATCATCCCGATGCTCGCCACGACGCTTGCGGATACCGATCTCGACAACCAGCGCCTGTCGCTCTCGACATTCAACTCCGCCCTGCACAACAAGCCCAGTCTCATCCTGCCACACCTCGCCGACTTGCTGCCGTACGCCATGCAAGCTTCCGTCGTGCGTCCCGAGCTCGTGCGCGAGGTGCAAATGGGTCCCTTCAAGCACAAAGTCGATGACGGCCTCGAGATCCGCAAGTCCGCATACGAGATGCTGTACAGCCTCCTCGACACCCCGTCCTCCCGCCAGCGCCTGGACATGTCCGCCTTCTACGACCGCATCGTCGCCGGCATCGCCGACGAGCACGAGATCAAGATCCTCTGCTGTCTCGTGCTGTCGAAACTCCTCGTCCTCGAGCCGGCGGAGTCGGCGAGGCGGATGGATAGCTTGGCGCAGCAGTTTCGCGCCGTGCTGGTCTTCAAGGCCAAAGACAACGCGGTCAAGCAGGAGCTGGAGAAGCTGGCCGAGCAGAACCGGACGGTGGTCAAGGTGTCGGTGGCGTTTAGCAAGGCGCTGGGCGCAGATGAAAGTCGGAGCTGGAAGGACTACTTTGAGTGGACTAAGAAGGAGTTCACGTCGCTGGTCAGGAGCGCGGAGGAGGAGTTGAAGGAGAGTCGGGAGCGGTAGGTGACCTTCACGCATCGGCTCCGAGTGAGCCGTCGCTATCGTTGCTGGATTTATCCGAGCATCCCAGTCTAATTGGCATAGCGTAGCGTAGCCTGGCGTCTTGCGTTGAATGAGTATCTACAAAGTTTTGATTTTTACAAATGGCCTCGCGAGACGCGTTTACCTCGGTTCCTGACCACCAAGACCGGCACGCACATCGACATTCTTTCACAACGTCCGTGTGGGAACCAGTATCACCAACACAAGATCGGCTTGATCGTAGTCCCGTCATGCATCTCCTTCAACGCCTCCTCAAACTGATCCGCCGGCATGAGCTTCACGAGCTTATCGAACGGGAACCGCCCCTCTCGGTACCACTGGATCATCTTGGGGACATACTCGGGCGGGAACGCCTGCCCTTCGATCGCGCCCATGATTTGCTTCCCGGACATCATGAACTCGAACATGGGAATCTCCAGCTTGAAATCGAACGGGTTGGTGCCGACCTGCACGTACTTGCCTCGATTGCGCGTCACTTCTACTCCCGCCTTCACCAGCGTCGGCACGCCCGTCGTGTCGATAGTGACGGTCGGACCGGCGCGGTCTTGGGTGATGTCGCGCACCGCGTCGACGAGGGACTTGTCTCCTAGTTTCGAGCCGTCGATGACGTGCGTCGCGCCCATTTTCCGCGCGAATTCCAGACGGGAGGCGATGCGGTCGAGGCCGATGATCTGGCGGCATCCTTGGACTCTGGCGCCCATGATCGCGGAGAGTCCCACGCCGCCGAGACCCATGACGAGCACGGTGTCGTCAGGGCCGGCCTTCGCGCAATTGATGACGGTGCCGCTGCCGGTTTGAATGCCGCAGCCCAGGGGCGCGAAGAGCTGGAGTTCGTGCTTGCTTTGGACGTGCTGTTTGACGTTGACGACGGAGCATTGCCGGACGATGCTGAGGCTGGCGAAGGAGCTTTGGCCGAAGAAGAGGCCGGAGATGTTGAGTTCGGGGCTTGAGGCTTGGCTGAAGGTTGGGTAGGGTCCGCCGAAGTTGAGGTCGGTGGATCTGGGGCAGTGGGAGTGGTGATTGGCTTTGCAGAGGACGCATTCGTTGCAGAAGGAGAAGGAGAGGAGGACGGGGTCGCCGGGCTCGGCTACTGTTACTCCCGGCCCGACTTTTTTCACGTATCCGCTGCCTATGTCCTACGGTTAGTATGCCAGATTGCCGTCAAAAAGAGTCGATTGAGAAAGATCAAAGTACCTTCGTGACCCAATACGCGCGGATAGAAGGCGATAGGAGCGGAGCCTTTAGGGAGACTCCCGATCAAGGCGTCGGTATGACACACTCCACTGGCTGCGATTTCCACCAGCATTTCACCCTCACCCGGCTCCCTGATGCCGACTTGCTCCATCTTCCACCCGTCGTTGTCGTGAGTATCATGACAGACGATGGCTTTGCCTTGTTGTTGTGAGGCCATTGTGTTGGTGAAGGCTCTACCGGAGGACTCCTGCTGCTGCCAGATGTTGAGGAGGGATGTTGGTATATTTGTACTGGCTCGAGAAGTCATGCACCTCGTCGTTCGTTCGTCTTTAAAAGTGGCTTCGAGTAGCACTCAACGAGTGACTTAACTGGGTCGTACCGGCAAGACAAACTCTAGGGCGATGTCTTGAGGGGGAGCCGTGTCACTATTAATACTTCATGTACAGTGCTGTGTAAGGAGAGGGGTGAAGTCGGATCAAGGCCGTTACGTGCAGGCGTGACAGTGTCTGGACTTTGGTGTGACTTCGCCCGAGCGTGTGGGGCAATGCGGAGGCGAATGGGTGAAAGGCGGGAGAGGGCGGGGACCTCAGCGACCTCGCATCGTGCTTCGACGTCGCCCAGGTATTCCACGATGTTTATTATTTCCATTCACCGGAGGCGAAAGTTCGTCACATCGAAGCTGGCCTCATGATGGAGAAGGTAAAGGGTAGGAGATATACACTGATCAATGTCAACACATCATGAGTCTACGGCCTCGACAACGTTGGCAACGAAAAGCCTGCCATCCACCGAATCGACACTACGAGGCACGTTGCCTGCCCATGATGGCGAGCGTTCGCCTGAAATCCATGATGCTGCCGTGGAGGTGCCGACGTCTATCTTCAAACGCAAGTGGCTCAGGGTGACCCTGACCGCGCTCAAGGACCAATGGTTCCTAATCTCCTTGGGACTCCTCATAGCAATCGCCTCCCAAGTGCAAGTACCCACAACCCACCAGCATGTCAAAGAGATCACCGTCACCTACCTCTGCGTCAGCATCATCTTCTTCATCACCGGCTGCACGCTTGACACGCGCACTTTGCTGCAGAACTACGGACGTTGGAAGATCCTGCTTTTCGTCCAGCTGCAATGCTTCCTCATGACTTCAGCCGTCGTCTTCGGTCTCGTCTCCGCCGTCGCTACGGATGGATCCCACTTCATGGACCCGGGCCTGCTGGTCGGCTTGCTCTTCTTCAGCTGCGTCCCGACCACCATCAGCAGCAATGTCGTCATGACGCGCCAGGCGCATGGCAATCAAGCTCTAACCGTGGTGCAGACCACCGTCGGCAATTTCCTCGGCGTCTTCATCACCCCGGCATTGGTCGTCATGTACACGAGCGTGGACACGTGGTACAACCGCGTCCTGCCATCGAGCAGCAACCACTTCGCCCAGATCTACCGGAGGGTCCTGATGCAACTGGGTCTATCCATCTACCTCCCTTTGATCGTCGGGCAGCTCGTGCGATATCTATTCCCGCAAACTAGCAAGAGAATCTTCGTCGAGTGGAAGCTGAACAGAATCGCTTCCATCGCGCTCTTGCTCATCATCTGGCAGACCTACGACCAGGCCTTCGCATCCCGGGCTTTTGCCAGCGTGCCCAGCACAAACATGATCTTCATCGTCTTCGTCGGCGTTGGCCTTTGGATCCTGTTCTTTGGAATCGCGTTCACGACTTCACTCGCGTGGCTACCGAAGAAGGACGTTGTGGCGATATGCTACTGCGTGCCGGCCAAGGGACCCGCTATGGGCGTACCGCTTGCTACTACCATCTTCGCCGGGCTGGATACGGGGCTCGCAAGCAAGGTGCAGATTCCCATTGTGATATATCAGGGCTTGCAGCTGGTCTTTGGGAGCATATTGATTGGCATTTTTCGCAGATGGATCGAGAAAGATGAGCAGAGGAAAGCTATGGAGGATGTACCGGCGGCACCGCAAGCAGCGCAGTGCCACGAATCCCATAGCCCCACTAAATTGGAGGCTGTGTAGGGTATGTCGCGTTTCACTGCGGGTGCCCATCTTCTCACGTTCGCCGCCCTGGTGAGACGCCGAACGGTCTGTGTTCACCGCAGTTCGTTTGTTGGTGACGTACGACGACGACGTATCAGTATGTGTACTCCAACCATTGCGATCGTGTGATTGACCGGCACTTGAACGGAAACCAAGTGGGTGTCTGCAGAGTGCCATGGTGCTTCCCAGAGAATATGTTACAGACTTGCGCGTGGCAAACGTACGGGCCTTGCATGCGTTGTATAGGATACGTTGGGACACGAATGTGAATCATAGATGCGAGACCCGTGCGCTCGTATACCATCGTAAATCTCATCTGCTAGACCAACAAGATCGGCGTAGAGTGTCGCCCGTCACAGTCATCGGCAGACTGTCAAGACTCGTTGAGGAACTTAACCGCCCTGGTGACACGCTCAATTGTCTCGTCGAGCAGGCTGAGCTCAGCTGACAGCTCCTCAGATCCTTCATCCACCAACGCCCCACCGGCCTCCATCTCCTTCCTGAATCGAGCACTCGCATCTTTCAATGGCTGTACGAAACTTCCCGCAACATCGGCGTTGCTCCACAGGTCCGCGATGCCCAGGTTCTGGTGAAGGTGTTTCACACACAGTAGTAAGTAGACGAAGTTGAGGGAAGCGAGGTAAAAGGACACGTTCGCTTGGAAAGTCACCCAGGCGTCGTGCACGGGTGTCGTCACGAGTTCGGTTTGAAGGGAAGGGAAGAGGAAAGGTGCTAGGCTGTCCAGAGCCAAAGATGTCGCGAAGACGGACCTGTCGACTTCCGGTGTCCGGTGATGCTGTTCCGCCCCGGCCATGGGTGTCGGGGGGTTCGCTTCGATCGTCTCACCTTTGATCCAACCCACTGCGCTGACCTTGAGGTTCTCGAAGGGACAGTGCTCGAGCGTGTCCCTGATGAAGGCTAGTCGAACTGCGTCGTCGGGTTGCGAGCGCAGGATCGTGCTGGTGAGGTAATGAGCGTGGCCTCGGAGATTGGGATTCGGGCAGTTTGAGGACAGCAACGCCGTGACCTGCAGATACTCGTTGAATTTCTCGTCTGAAGCTGGCTCGCCGACTGCGTTACGGTCGAGACATGTGATCCCGAGTGCCAGGACGGCATCGACGAGAGTTTCGGGCTCGCTACCGAGGGTGCCGGTGCCGTTCGCTGGAGAGGAAAGACAATTCTTCAGCAGCTCTTGGTGGTCGGGGAAGATGGCAAAAGGTAGATTGGAAGTTCGCTTGGCTTCGTCGTACAGAGCAGACGAGACTTGTCGGGCTGTATACAATAGTAGCGATCCCAGTCGCGATAGTGGAATGTCGTCGGCTGAGCTCGGCGGCTCCTCTTCGTCGTGCGTACTAGCCGGGACCTTCTCAACAGCTATCGCCGCCGTCAGAAGTGATTCATCCGAAAGCCTCAAGTCTTGAGCGAGTGCAACGAGCTGTCCAACGGCATCGATACGCTGGTGGAGCTTCTCCTCTCGCGCAAATCGTTCAGCATAGGTCTTGGTCTCAGGGATCACCCGCTCCGGGTGCAGTTTCTCCATGACGCGGCTACACCAGGCCATCCCCGGAACATCGGTGTCTGACGTAAGGTGGAGCATGTACTCCTCAACGACATGGGTGACGAAGGATTGCAGCAGTTTCGTCTGCAATTTGCTCTCCTCTGCGCTCATCTCGCCAGCAGTTGTAGCCTCGGGGTCGGCGGCAGATCGAGCGGTAGTGTTCAATACATTAGCCAACATGCCGCTACTCTTACGAGAGGGCAAGGTTGGTCTTCGGATGCCAGTCATGGCTTTGACAGTTTTGACAATCGCCAACACCATCTCCTCACGGTGTGTCGCAGCGTTTGAGAAACTCGCCAGAATTGCTTGCAATGTAGTACTCAGGAATCGGCTTGGGTATTTGGTCTTGATCCTTGGATGCAGGATGGCGAGCATAGACAACAAGGCGGTGAACTGGTTCGTCGCGAGAGGTAATGGAGGCGGAAGCTCCACCATCTGTGAACTACCAGGTCTTCTCGCCCCGTCCTCTGTCGGCGCGGTCTTGGTGGGATACGTAGATGAATCGGCCCGTACGCGAGAGTCCGTCGCACCGACTATGGCATCGGTCGTCTCCTCAGGATCCTCTTCGGGGATATCATATTCGATCAAACGCAAGCTCTCCGTTACTTTCAGAATGACCTCTCGCGGATTACCCAGCCGCGCGATGTCCTGGAGACATTGGTCCGAGTCAGGGAGGTAGGGCACGAGAAGATGTACCATGTCCCACCCGATGTTGGTCGTGAGTTTTTCATCTTGGAGCACTTGGTGCAAGATGGGCAAGTTCTCCGTGGAAAGATTGTACTCCACGATGGTCAGATAAGACAGATAATCCGTATCTGGAGGTAACGCTTTCACCAGCGGGTTTTCCTCTGCTTCCATGGTTCGAACCCTAGATCGCGGCAGTGTGTAGTTGATACTCTTTGTGATGGTCGTTTGGGCTGATGCTAAATGCCTACTTCGGAAATTGAATCGCTTGTCCGCGGTGCTGGGGGTATCTAGGTAGAATTGTCGATTCGCCCACCGGAGTTGGATGTGTAGGGACAAGGGAGGTTGCGCTTGTCCGTAAAGCTTTGATGACCTGTAGTCTGCTTTACAGCGTTGCATCTATGCAGGTGCACGTGAAAATGCGGATCTATAAGACACCCCGCAATTGATCACGTGTTTCCGCATCGTTTTGTCCGCATGCATCCATGGATGTCTTTATGTACTTCCATGTACCTAGGTACTTTATTACTTCTTCCCGTGAGTCCCAAAACATCCACTACTCGAACGGAGATCCATGACAACCATCTATGGCAGCAGCAAAACGGCAAAAGCGTGAGCACTCATCCACCGCAGCATATGCTGCGTCGCAACCACTGTTCGACGCCTTACGCACAGGCACCGCAAGGATTGGCGAGCAAGAGTTCCACTTGACCCAAGCTCGCGATCTGGTCCAAAGCTCGCACGTCAACTTCACGGACGCCAATCATCAAGGTGTCATTTACGAGTACGGACGCTACGTGGACTGTACCGTGAAGGCGTGGAAGAGCGCGTTGGACGTTTATACGGACATTTTCGAGGAGCTGGTCAAGATCACTGCGCCAGACGCTGGCACCGGAAAGGAGGCTGCGCAAGGCCATGACCACTTCAGAACGATAGCGGAGACTGTTTCCGTGGCCAAGAAGGCAGCGACGAGTTTCCAGCTTCGCGCCGAGCTGAATGAAGCGGATCCACAGCGCGCATATTCAGCTGGATCCGCACAGGGCGGTGAGGCGGACACAGGCGCGGCGAAGGGCGATGAAGATGCGCACGAGATCGGCGATGATGGCGCGTCAATCCCACGCGACCAGCCGTGTTCTCGTAATCCCCGGGGCAAGCGCTCTTTGCCAGGTGGTGAGCAGCTGAGCGGCACAAATGACCATCCACCCCAGAAAGCTCGTAAGCTCTCAGCAAGTGGTCGCTCCGGGAGTCAAGCCAGCAAGACAGGTCTGGACAAGAGCACCGCGAGATATGAGCAGGCAGGGCAAAAGCGCCAAAAGAAATCCTTTGCGCCCAACCTGAAGCAGACGTGGCCTGAGGGGCGGCCAGATCGAACCTACCGGAAACACTATGGGTCTTTGGACGATGGCGCGCATCCAGAGCTCTCGTCCATTGGGAAGGAAAACAGAGTACCAGGTGTACAGTACGAGGACGTTTCGGCTGAGGTGGCGGCGCGCTTGAGGGCAAAGGAAGGAAAGAAGGCTGCGAAGAAGAGGGAGAACAAGCGCAAGCGCGAGAGCGTGGACTCTTCGCTTCTGCAGGCGGTCGACGATACAAGCCAGAAGCCGAGGAAGAAACGAGTAAAGACTGCGCAGAAGGGCGAAAATGTTGGGACGGCAGTGGGAAAAGCTGGAAAGCGGTCATTAGGAACTACAGAGGCTGATGGAGGGCGTCGGAAGCGAAAGAAGGCTGGTTGATGGGTTGGCACATTCTCACAGTATGACGCCTGCTCGTGCCTACGAAGTTAGCACACGACGACCATCGCAAACAGGTGAGACGCTGAAGGCTTGAAGTCATCTGGAGCCTTTGAGGCCAGAATCCTCCTGGTCCCTGCATTCGTCCTTCTTTTAACTGATCTTATGTTGCTCGATACTGTCACGTGCAATTCTAGGGTATGCTATTGGAGACGGTGCCGCTGCCGAGTAGCTGCTCAAGTGAAGGTCTCCGGACGTCACCGGATGTGGCATCAAAGGTCTCTTGACCTCAGCATCCTGCGACGATGGATGGCATCACGGTAGGGTGAAGGTCCTCTATCCGTTTGCATGTCTCCTTTTTCCATACTTACACCTGTCATCTTCCACTTTAACTCGCGCCCCCCAAGCTCAACAGCTCCGTTGTAGCCAACACTTTCAATGTTCACGATTCACTTTTCCCTGGATCAGCACCTGACTTTAGTGGCTACTCGGCATTTTCACCACTGTTGTCGCTTTGCGCATCCACTGTGCCGCATCTGCCAGATCTTCATCAAAGAGCCCACGACACATTCTGTACGACCCTCGGAGGCCGCGATAGCCAGCACCTACTCCACAGACCGCCACAATCGGCACCCATCTTTCAACTCAGCGAGCATAGCGACCGCGACTTGGAGAGCCAGTCTCGGGCGCCTTACAACGAAATCTGAAGAAGATCGACGGAGAAGAAATGAGCGCCTGGCATGAGCTACTGAAGAAGGCCAATAACCGTCAAAGAACCATCACTCGCCGTGTCGCCGGCTTGACCATGTTCTACCTCATGGCGGTTCGAAAATCACTCCCAGGACGGTTGACCTTGTTGATGCGCTGCAATGCAGGCGTGGCGTTCCACAACGTCAACCGGCTGAGCCCGGCACGCTCTGCCCAAGCATCTGGGTTCCCTGCATGGAAGTATATTTCGATCATCAACACTGGCAAAGTGACAGTTGCCCGGTTTTCGCATACATTCCGGGCTTGGTATTCCTCGACCGAGTCAATCTCACGTCGTCGATGGTGCTACCGAGACAATGAGGAGCAATGGCTCGATGACGACGACGAAGGTCGCGAAACCGACCAACGTTGCGGTGACGATGAACATCAAGGGCTCGACGACGACGACTGTGGATCGCGCGATGTCGGAAAGAACGAATGGCTCCTCGCCGTTACTCCGGTTCACGTTATCGAAGTGCAGGGCAAAGGCAGGAACGCTCGGTGGCAACAGGTAGAGGCATTCACGACCATCCATCACAACCAGCGTGGACACAAGCGCAGGATGTGGTGCGAACCGGCACGCTACGTATCGAGTAGTGAACATAAGCTGGCGTGTTGGCCGACGGACGTGAAGACCGTTGGCCATAGGCGTCTGCGAGACCTCCAGATAGTTTCAGACCGCCCTCGAGGGCTTGAAGTGAGGGACAATGCTCACGTTTCGTCACGAGAGTTCAAAGTCGCGGTGAAAATCGACAGTCAGGGGCGACGGATTTGGAGAGAAGTGATACCCGCAGGAAAGAGGGCGAGGATGAAGAGAAGGAGTTCGCGGGAGGATGGTCTAAAAGGAGAGGACGTCGGAGTGGGCGAAATGGTGGACGGGTAAGGGAGACATCAACAAGCACGCGTGGTGGGAGTCGTGGTTCAAGGACAGATCGAAAGGCTGCTGAAGATGGCCCTGTCATCATTGGAATGGACTGCCACAAGTCACGCCTGGCCTCGGCGAGTGCTCTCCAGACCGCGCTGCAGCTGGGGGTGGAAGCTTATCAGTCCGCCGAGACTGACACCTTGCCCGCTGAACGTAAGGTTCGGTTGTGTTGAGTGCGAACTACAGATAGTTTACTTACGGTGTAGGCAATCTGGCCCCACGCCGTCTCAGTCATTATTGTGGACACCATCGTCTCTGTAGTGTGTGGCATTGGCATGGTCATTGCCCGAAGCGATTAGCAGGCGATGATACGACGTGATATCTCTGAAGAAACATGGGTGATGTTGGAAGTGTGAGTGCCTGAGGCGTTACGTAACGGACGTGATGACGTGAGAAAGGCGCCAGACTGGTTCGGCGCACGTGTCGCCGGTAATGTTTCGAGCGGTTTCAGGGTTCATGCTTTTTGGGGGCGGGCGATGACGCAGGTACCAAACCAGCGCCGGCCCCACATGGTGATTGGCCGAGAGTCCGCCTCATGCGCAATGGCAAACGGATCGACTTCAGCTTCTGGGAAGACCAAAGCTCCCAAAAACCTGGCAGAGACTGGGAAGTGAATGGTCATGAGCGAGTCACATGCACAAACACACGTCTAACACCATCATGACGTACGTGTCGACAGGTAACAAACGCCGGTTCCATCTCCCCTCCATATAACACCCTCCTCGCTCGCAATCAACTCCCCTGTCATCCATCCCATCATACCTGCACACCACATTCCATACTACTCCACCATGGGTCTCCTCACCAAGATCGAAGACAAGCTGTCGGGCGGCCATCACGGTCAAGACAAGCACGGCGCCGAGAACAAGGCCGAGCACAAGCTCGAAAAGCAAGCTGTCAAGCAGGAAATGGGAGGCTCCGGCTCCGGCTCGCACGTTCCTGGCAGCAGCGGCACCAGCGGCACTCACGACAACCGTCACGGCATGTCGAACGATCCATACAGCGGCCAATCCTCAGCCACGGACAGGATGGCGCATCCATCGGGAAGGACAGGCGACGACGAGTTCCGCGACCAGGATGGTTACGGCGCCCGTGGTATGCCAGGCGGGTATGAAGGCGACAGCACCCGTGGTCCTCGTCAGCCATTCGACCCGTACAGCTCCAAAGGCCAGTCGACGGCGGCCAATGCCATGACCGGCGGTCACGGCCAGCAGCACGACTACAGCGGGCGTGGCTCGGTCGACGACCCCAACGTGCCTCGTTCTCGCACCGGTGGTGTGAGGAACTCGGTGGATGAGCACGACCCATCTCGCCACGCGGGCCTCCACCCGAACAGACAGAACTACGATGCCATCCCGACTGCTGGCGGGCAGAAGCTGGGGACCGGCAGCGGCAACGATCCATACGAGTCTGGATCTCGCAACGACCAGTACGGTTCTTCGGATCCCCGCAGCGACAGGGACAGGCATCAACACCACTACGGACGTGACGCGGCGCTTGCTGGCGTGGCTGGTGCAGGTGCGCATGAGATGGGCAAGGACCGCCACCACCGCCACGACGATCCGTACGACTCCAGAGACCGCCGCGATGAGCCGTACGGGTCATCCGGTTCCCAGAGTGACAGGGACAGGCACCAGCACCAGCACCACTACGGCCGTGACGCAGCCCTTGCTGGCGGCGCTGGTGTCGGTGCGCACGAGTTGAACAAAGAGCGCCACCACCACAATGACGATCCGTACAACTCCCAAGACCGTCGCGATGATCCGTATGGCTCGGGCAGAGACCGCCGTGGCGACACCGGTCCTGCATCCGGGACCATCGGCCCGCACAGCAACAACATGGCGAACGTGATGGACCCCAGGGTGCAGCCGCAAGCCGAGAAGCAGCGCGACTACAACAACACCGCCGGTCCCCACCGCTCAGACCTGGCCAACAAGATGGACCCCCGCGTCGACTCCGACCGCAGCAAGGAGCGCAACCGCGACAATGACCAGCACCACTACGGTCGCGACGCCACGCTCGCCGGAGGTGCCGGCGCCGCAGGTCTAGGCGCATACGAGATGGACAAGAACCGCTACCACAACCGCAACGACCCGTACGAGCAATCGCAACCCCACCACGGCCGTCACGGCCACCACGACCAGTCGCAGTACGAAGCCGGGCAGACCGCCGCCCGACAGTCGATGATGTTCCCTCCGCAAGGCGGCAACTCGTCTTCGAACGACCAATTCTCCACCAACCGGCCGGACCCGGGCACGCAGCTCGATGGTAACAACAACTACGGCGGACAGCAGCAACGACAGCACCACCCGATCCGCGACGCCGCTCTCGCCGGAGGCGCGGGTGCAGGAGCCGGCGCTCTCGCTGGCGAAGGCCACGGTCACCATGGTCACCACGGGCAGGGCCAGCACCCGTACGGTGACTCGCAGGGCTACGGCGGACAGCAGGATCCTACCTACGGTAGCGGTAGTGGTAACACCTCTTCCGCTCCTGGTAGCGCAGGTGGTCTGGGCGGACAGTCCGGGATCCCGACGGAGAAGAAGTTGGGCGGGGCGTATGAGGCCGGGTACCGCGATGCGATGCAGCATCTCGAGGCGGAGATGAAGAAGCAGCACATGTAGATGCCATGCTGCTGGATGGAAGGAAGAGGAGAGTGGACTGTGTGTGCATTTACTCTCATGCGTAATTGAGATGGTGTTGTTGCTGAAGCTGCTGCGGCATGACTTGATACTAATGGCCATGACATTTTGATAATGAAACTTTCCAAGTGCCAATTCTGCTTCTCTCAACGCGTTTCTTCTTCCCTCCCAATCCCTGTGGCCGTACATCATGCATGCCTGCATTCCCATCCAAGACCGATCCGCTATCCTCGTCGTCCGTCGTCGTCGTCGTCGTCAGATCAGAAACTTTTTACACGCCGCCCCTTCTTCAATGCACCCATCGTTTGCGCTCGCTCTGATAAAACTGGTAGGGTATCAAAGCGAGCGGGCAACCTGCTCTTTGACGTAGAAAAAAATCAAGAAAAGTACACGACTTCCAAACACGTTGTACCAAACGAACGCATTGGTGGGCGAAGATCACGACCCTTCCGTTATCAAGAATCCCTTCTAATGAATAGAATATTCCGGCCAGCCCGCTCAGATAGAACAAAACCACACCGATAATGAAAAGACGAGGAGAGGAAGTCAAGCAGTACAAGCGCCTGCCCATTCCCTATTGACTTTCGCAAGACCGCTCCTTCTTCGCCTCTGTCTCCTTCGTCTCTGTCTCCTTCGTCGCCCTACGTACACACACAGTCCTTCGCCTCCGCGACCCATCCCACGTTAACACCACCAGTCCCTTCCAATGCAAGATCCAGCCTATACCCTGCCACAGAAACCCCTTTCCCATCATATCATGTGGGTCTTCATCATGTCGACCATTTCCCGCTTCCACCGTCCAACGCAAGCGTTGCCTCTTCACGCTCCCTTTACCCCAACCCTAACCCTTCCGTACCCAACCTCCCTTACCCAACCGCAGCTTCGAACACTCCACAACACGAGAAGAGGACTGTAATTCCTTCACCACGCGTAGAGTCGATTTTCCGAGAATTCAGGTAACACTCACCTTCCCCCCTTCGCCGTCGCGGATATCATGGCATCGCCCACTCCCTCACTCGCTCTCCCCCTCCACCCCCCGTCCCGCACTCCCATCCCAAATAAACGGCCCGGCGTCATTCCTCGGCGTCATGGGCCCATTATCAGCCTGCACGGCAGCCGCCGCTAGCGCGAATTGCGCGTGGCTGGTCAGGGTCGTGGAGCGGGCGCCTTGGCTGTGGAGGAGATCCGTCATGGATGAGGTGGAGCGGTGGTGTTGGATGGGCAGGGG
>Ga0058704_10000132_pt1 | contig 40156 bp, 29 predicted proteins | sample AgamicMgSfe_FD_71363 | JGI IMG/M metagenome (GOLD analysis project Ga0058704, IMG submission 71363) | Agave microbial communities from Guanajuato, Mexico - Mg.Sf.e | ecosystem: Host-associated > Plants > Phyllosphere > Phylloplane/Leaf | place: Guanajuato, Mexico | collected 2012-05-30
GGCTGGGAGCGTGGTTAGATGAGGGATGGGAAAACGCAGGGTGGAGAAGGTGCAGGCTTACCAGCGATGTCGAGGCCGACGTTGTCCGGGATCTTGTAGATGGCGTACTCGGGCACGACGACGTGCTCGGAGAGCCCACCACCCCAACCTACGACATGAATCAGCTGCAGATCTCGACGGCAAGAGCTGACATCGACGACCCACCACTCAAGCCCACGAAGCCATTTGAGTAGCAGCAGTTGATCAGGCCGTCTCGACACGCCCCGCAATCGCCATCGTAGATGATCGGCTGCACGCACACGCGATCGCCGGATTTGAACTTCTCCACGCCCTCGCCGACCTCCTCCACCACACCGCTGAATTCGTGACCGAACGTGACGGGCATCGACTCGCCGGTGATGGGATGCGGGCTGGTGGGACAGATGGACGGACCGCCCTGTGGAGGTGCAGACGGACGGAGGTTAGTTGTCACGGAGCATTCGACTCGACCTGCTCAACATCAATGGTGCTCGGGGCTTACCATGTACTCATGGAGATCACTCCCGCAGATCCCACACCACGCCGGCCGGACCTTGACCTGGCCTTTGCCACACGTCGGTTCCGGGACGTCTTCGACCCGCAGGTCCTCTTTGCCGTGGAACCGGCAGGCTTTCATCGTGCCGCTCGTCGTCGGCGCGGATCGGTTGGCGTGTTCGTGGTCGCCGTCTTGAGTGGTCGCCATCGTGGGGATTATCCTGGACTCTTGCCGGGGGAACGGGGATTCTTTCTGGAATGGACTCTTGACGGAAAATGAACTTTTGGTAGCAATCGAGACGATCGAGATAGGAAGAAAGAGAAGGGAAGGAGAGGAGAAGGAAGAGAAACGGGATGGTCGTTACAGTACATACTTATGACCGCCGCCAACGCGTCTGCGGTCGAGGGCCAAGGATACCTCACATTGCACCGGAAGACTGCATTGGGATATGCGTGGTGAGAGGTGAGGGGGTTCTCCACGGTAAAACAGGAGGCAAAACGCCCCGGACAAGTGCAAGAGCGGAGAGATGCGGGGGCGTTTTGTGGGTGGTTCGTTATGATACGTGGTCCGCGCCCGTGCCGTTTCGAACAAAAGAGCTGTTGGCTGCTTGTGGCTGTGGGGGCACATAGGTGCTGGACAGATGGAGGGTGGAAGAGGAGGTGGAAATGGTTGAAGAAGCTGTTTGTCTGTGTTCGGAAGATATCCGCGAGTAGTACACTGTCAGGTGAGTGACGAGGCTCGGGGATGTGGAGGAACGACAGGCGAGCATCATCACGCATTGAATGCAGAGAGGTAATGATGAGAGAAGAGAGAAGAAGGATGAAGGAAGACGAAGAAGGAAACATGAAGAACATATCCAACAAACTCACTGCATCGAAGCCACGAGGAGAGGCGATGAGGCTGATGTCGGATGCTCGTGGATGTGCTACCAGTTACCAGCCATGCCGGTCCCTCCGGGCTCCTCGGAGTATGCTTCCCTTCCCTTGCTTATTATGTGGGACGGACAGGATCATCATCGATTCAACCATCGTCCTCCCTCCACTCTCGATAGCGACGGAGAAGTTTTGATGAGAGTCGAAGGAGATGCGCGGCATCGCGACCCGCACCCCATTGACGATCAATGACGCACCGACACGTTGCCCAAACAACTTTTGTCTAGTCAAATAACTTCACCTTTCTACCTATCTTTTCTCTTTCATTCTCTCTCATCTTCACATACACACCACACTACACACACACACCTTCAACCCACAAACTCACACACACACACACACACACCACCGCCAACATGCCTTACCCAGAGACCGCCGAGGGCTTCATGATCAAGGATCAGAAGAAGTGGAAGGACTTCGAGAAGCAGGAGTTCAAGCTCAAGCCCTTCGAGGAGCGTGACATTGACATTGCCATTGACGCCTGCGGTGTCTGCGGTTCCGACGTCCACACCATCAACGGTACGTTCCAACCCACCACTTTTTTCCATCACCCAGAGCACCACACTGACGACTGACACAGGCGGCTGGGGTGACTGCCCTCTCCCGATCTGCGTGGGCCACGAGATCATCGGTCGCGCCATCCGAGTCGGCGATGCCGTCAAGACCATCAAGGTCGGCGACCGCGTCGGTGTCGGCGCTCAGATCCAGGCCGATCTCACCTGCAACAACTGCAAGGCCGACCAGGAAAACTACTGCCCCAACTGCGTCGACACCTTCGGCGCCCCCTACAAAGATGGCACCATCTCCCAGGGCGGCTACTCGTCGCACGTGCGTGCCCACGAGTACTTCACCTTCAAGATCCCCGACAACCTCGAGACTTCCATCGCCGCGCCCATGCTGTGAGTCAATCGAATCCGTTGCACCCCGGATGTATCAGCGCTAATATTCTTCAGGTGCGCCGGCTTGACCGTCTACAGCCCGCTCGTGCGCCTCGGCGCCGGCCCGGGCAAGAACATCGCCATAGTCGGCCTCGGCGGCCTCGGACACTTCGCCGTCCTCTGGGCCGTCGCGCTCGGCGCCGAAGTCACCGTGCTCTCGCACAGCCCGAGCAAGAAGGACGACGCGCTCAAGATGGGCGCCAAGCACTTCGTGGTGACGAGCGAGCAGGACTGGCACAAGCCGCTCAACTTCGCCTTCGACTTCATCATCAACACGGCCGACGCCATCCACAAGTTCGACATGTCCGCCTACCTCTCCACCCTCAAGGTCATGGGCCGCTTCCACATGGTCGGCCTCGGCGACGAGCCCATCCCCACCATGATGGCCCAGCAGTTCGCCCCCAACGGCTGCTACATCGGCGCCAGCCACATCGGCAACCGCCCGGAGATGTTGGCCATGCTCGACCTCGCCTCCAAGCAGAACATCAAGAGCTGGGTCGAGGAGGTGCCCATCAGCGAGAAGGGTTGCGCCGACGTCGTCACGCGTGTGGCGGAGAACAAGGTCCGTTACCGCTGCGTCCTGACCGACTTCGACAAGCAGTTCGGCAAGCGCGCATAAGCGATGATTGGACATGATCTTCGACGGACAAGACAACAGTCATATGACATCAACCGAGTAGCTAGAGCAATATCACAAAGTAATGACACACGAAACACCCATCCCCAATTTTGGTTACACATCTCAACTCAAATCCAACACCACCCGCCCCTTCAACTCCCCCCTCTCCATCTCCTCAAACACCCCCGTCAACTCCTCCATCTTGGCCGTGCGGAAGTGCGTCTTGACAACCCCGCGCTCCGCGAACTGCAGCGTCTCGATCGCCTCCTTGCGGTCCCCGACCGCCACGCCCACGATCCGCTGCGCTTTCGCCACCAGGAACTGCGGGAACGCGGTCGCGATGGGTTTGAGCTCGCCTTCCGGCAGGCCGACGCAGACGAGGGTGCCGCCGAACTTGAGGAGGGACATGCCGCTATATCCCTTAAATCAGCATACCCATCCACAGGAAGGACAGGGGGAAGGGATACGTGCCTCGCATAAGCCCCATTCGCCGCCGTCAACACCACCACCGCCTGCGCCCCCAACCCACCAGTAACCTTCTTCACCTCCTCCTCCACCGTCCCCTGCGTATGATCGAGGAAGACTTCCGCGCCGCAGTCGATGGCGATGTCCTTTTTGCTGCCGGCGTCGACGCCGATGACCCGCATGCCCATGCCCCGGGAGGCGATCTGCGTCGCCATGTGGCCCAGTCCGCCCCCGGCGCCGAGGAGCACGACCCAGTCGCCCGGCAGGGCGCCGGATTTGCGGAGGGCGGAGAAGACGGTGACGCCGGCGCAGAGCCTGCATCGCTCATGTGTTAATCGTCACCATGCCTTAGAGAGAAAGGGGAGAGGGAGCGAACGTACATCGGCGCCGCGGCCGCCGAATCCAAACTCTCCGGAATCGGCGTGACATAATTCGCGGGCGCGAGGACGTACTGTTGAAACGTGCCGGGCGTGTAATAACCGCTGACCTTCTGATTGAAGCAGACGCCGTCGTGCCCGCTCAGACACGCCGGACACGAGCCGCAGATGGCCGAGATCCATTTGATGCCCACGCGGTGTCCGACTTGCACGCTGCTGCTCTCCGTCCCCGCGCCCATTTTCACGATGGTGCCCACGCCTTCGTGCCCGCCGACTTGGTTGGGTTGGGTCGGGGCGGGCAGGCCGGCCCAGCTGTTGGTCATGACGCCGAGGTCGGAATGGCAGACGCCGGAGTGGGTGCTGGGGACATGGACGGTATACGTTAGCGGTGAAAGAAAGCGAATCTTTGGAGGCTAGGCGAGGTAGATCGTACAGGTGGACGAGGACCTCGCCGGCGCCGGGTTCGGGCATGTCGAGTTCGACGACCTTGGTGGAGACCTTGCCTGGCGCGTCGTAGACGACGGCCTTGTATTTCTTCGGGAGGTCGGTCATGGTGGGTCTAGGTGAAGGAAAGATGTTACGTTGGATGGGAGGGAGATGGTTGGAGAAGGAGATTGTAGTGCTGAATGAGATATCCTACCTACCTGTCCACAACCACCGGAGCTGCGCATGACGAGCACATCGTGATATTGCCTCGGCGCCTTTGGCTGCGGGGTGTGTGAAGGAACGAGGGGCGCTGCGGGGTGGAGGGTCCTGTACAGACGTCAGTGTAAACGTTATGCCACGTGATCATCTTTGACGAAATATTACTGCAATCGGTAAATCGTCGACATGCATCTCTAGCGTGACAAACGACCATCTCCGAAACATTAGTCCGCGTGTTTCTGGTCGTTCGTCTCAAGCAAGAGGAAACCAACGACATGCCACTCACCGGCACCCTCGAGCTCTCCAAGCTCATCCGCTCCATGAGCCCGTCCCTCGACGCGGAAACCTACGTCTTCGCGCACATCCCCACCAACCACGAGGAACCAGACGCCACAGGAAAAGCCGCCGAATGGCTCGCCGAGGCCGCCGTCACCCAAGCCCAGATGCTCTTCCGCGAACGCGAAGCCTGCACCGTCATCATCTCGCAGACCCTCGCCGACGGGTTGGGTTTGGACTTCACGTTCCCGTGCAAAAAGGTGACGTTGGACGTGCATTCGAGCCTGGACGCTGTGGGTTTTCTGGCGGCCGTGACGACGCGGTTGGCGGAGAGGTTGAGGGTAGGTGTCAATCCCGTGAGCGGGTACTTTCACGATCATCTGTTCGTACCACTCGGGAAGGAGGAGCTGGTGATGGAGGAGTTGAAGGCGATGGCGGCAGAGCAGGCGTCCGCGAGTTGAGATTCAGCGTAGTTCGTCATACATGATACACGTGGCTAGACTTGCCCTGAGACTCTTGGCCTATATACTACATCAGCATGGTCGTCGCAAAAGCAAGCACCGCTTTGAGCTAGCATCAGCTGTACGCTCAATCGCAGCTCAAGCGCCGACATTCACCATCCTCCCAATCGCCTCGTCGACTTCAATCCCGACGCCAAACTGCTCAATCGCATCCTGCGCCCTCGGCACCCCAATCAACGCGATGTTCCTCGGCACCACCACATCCTGCACGTCAAAGCACCCAAACGCCACGAGGCGCTTCAAGTTCGGACAGCTCTTGAAGATGCCCGCGACGACGCTGGTGTCGACGCGATTGCAGAAACTGACGTTGATGTACTCGAGCGCCGGATACGTCTGGGAGCCGTTGAAGGTGTCGATGAACGCAGTCAGCTCGATGTGGCGACACGATGCGATGTCCAGGTGCTTGAGCGCGGCGCCCGAATGCGTCATCAGCGCTTTGAACCCGGTTGACGCCATGCCGATGGCCTCTTCCGGACCGGTAGGGTTGTTGTTGTCGACGTCGCGGGTCGAGTTGAAGTCGACGTACGTGAGGGGTGGGTTGGACCAGTCGGTGAAGAGCGTCGCGTAAGCGGCGTCGGTCGCGGTGTCGTTTTGGGAGAATCGTAGTTTAGAAAGCTGGTTACAGTTGTCGTGAATGGCTTGGAGAACTTCGTCGTCGGCATCGAGAAACTTCTCAAGCGACAGCGTGCGGAGGCCGGGGCCCCTCTTCTCGATCAACGTAATGAGCGTCGACGTCGACACTTCCTTATTGAGCTGTAGTGACACATGCTTCAGCTGCGGCAAGTCGGAGATGGCACGGACGGCGTCGTCGCCGATGCGACGACAGAGCTTGAGCTTCAGCCGTTCGAGGCTCGGACAGTAGGCCACCAGGTCGCGCACGACGGCGTCTTCGAACGCGGCGTCCAGCCATTTCAACTTGACTACCTCGAGCTTACTGCCGGCTTCACGGAAGCACCGATGCCACATGTCGTTCGTGACCAGGTTAGCCGCGTATAGCTGGAGATGCTTGAGCTTCCGACACTTCTCCAGCATGTAGTCGATGACCTCATCCTTCACCTGGCAAGCGTTGCTCAGCACTATTTTCTTGATGTTTGGCACCACCGCGAAAATCTGCTTGTAGTCGTCCGCTTCGAGGTAGGCTGCGTCGTGGACCACCACGGAGTCGAGATCGGGCCGGAGGAAGAGCGGAAGCGTTTTGGACTTCATCACGCGCTTCTTCGAGAAGATCTCGCTCAAGCGTTCGAGCAGAGGCGCGGGCATATCACCTAACTCCTCAATGTCCTCGTGGTACTTTGCGACTCTCTGTATGCAGAGTTGGACCAGTGACTTAGCGCCGCCGATGGCCATACCATCGAGCCTGTCGCTTTCCATCTTGCGCCTCTTTCTACCCGCTGGCTTGGCGGTCGCCTTCTTCTCTTTCTTCAGGTCTTTGGTGAACTCCTTGCCACATGGCGTACACAGCAGTCCACCATCCGGACCCTCTTTGCTGTATGGCGTGACCGTGAAGCGCTTGTTGCAGACCTCACAGTGCTCGAATTGTCCAGGGGCTGGTCGCGATTTTTTGTATATGTCTTTCGCCAGATCATCATCGTAGTCCTCATCATCGTCATCCTCGTCGTCAGGGTCACCCTTCTTGCTCTTCTTCTTGCCCTTCTTGGACGCCTTCGCCTTCTTGATCTTGTCGATGGCGTCCTTCTCGGACCGCTTGCGCTTCTTCGTCTTCCGCTCGTCCTCCTCTGCCTGTGCGGCGACCGCTAGTGCTTCGTCGTCGTCCTGTGCCGGACTCTCGGCCGATGCACCCTCTCCCGCATCGTCTGCCTCTCGTCTGCGGCGCTCGTAGTCATCGCGGATCTGCGCGGCGGAAATGTTGTTCGCCTGTCACCAGTCAGTATTTGAGAGGAGGCATCTTCTGCATCGTTGTGCGTACAGCAAGGAAGTCTGTGAGCGCCGATTGCGGGCCCCTGATGCGGTTGCCACTCCTCCTTCCCGACATCGTACGGTATGCGCTCGCTGATAATAGCTTCGAGACAGACTCTGCGACTACGAGGTGGAGAGGGTAGGCTGTGGATGGTGTGGAAGGTGGTGAAGGCGGCCTAGAGGCGGCAGAAGTTGAAGTTCAGCGATTCCAGCCAATCGATAAGCACTCAAACGCGACGCGGTCACATTCACGTCATCACGTGATTGGCATCTCAATTTTAATAGGTGATTGCTGTAGAGCAAATGGATGTGAGTACGGTCTATTCGTTGAAATTCACATGGTGAAGGTGAACGTCGCAGTAAAGCTACAGTATATACATATAGGTACTCTTCTGCCACAAAACGCTAATCACCATAAGCCAAAAACAAGTGGGTATACTATTTTCCAATCTTCACTTCGCCTTCCCGGACACATACATGGATATGCAGGAGAGGAGCCCAAGAACACGTCGAAGGGAGCCGCAGTCAGTGAAAGTCCGCCTGCACGCTGCCATACTTGACCCCGTCGACCCGCAACTCGAACACAAGATTCGCACTCTCGATCTTCATGTGCAGCTCAAAGTCCAGGTTGTCGAACTCGATGCCCTTCGTCGTCGTCAACCTTGTGAACAGCGATCTGGGAACGTCGTTGAGGTCGGTGGTCAGCTTGCAGACGTTGATGAGCGCCTTGCCGTACGCATCGGGTGCTGTCTCGCTTTCGCACGCGATGAGGTCGTCTTCGACGATCAACGATTGGTTCGGCCGGAAGTTTCGTGTGTAATGGAAGGAAATGGGCTGCTCGGCGGAGATGGGCGTGCCCTGTCGATGTAAGAGCGTTAGTCGAGCACCTAGCGGTCATCATGCGAGCCCACTCACCTTGGCGATATGCCACTGCATCCGATCACTGACCATCCACCGCTCCCACAGCGGACTCCAATACCGATCGTCAGTCGGGTGTTTGGTCTCGTCATACACCGTCGCATAGCTTGTCCCGTAGTGCCATCGACTCAGTCTCCTCTCCACCGAACTGCCCTCGACGCCCCTCAGCGCCGCTCCACGCACCACAGCCGTCCACGCATGCAGCGGCTGCAGGATTTCAACCGCTTGCTGTGCCGGAGGCTGATTCGTAGCTTCATGCGTCGGCGTCTCCGTGTAAGGAGGCGGAGGAGTGGAGTTGAAATGCCGCTTCAAGCGCAGGTAGAGGTAGTTCGACTGGCCGAAACCACCCACCAGAATCACGCCACGGACAAGACCGTCCTTCTCGCGTATCGCCTGCACCTGGCCTTCCACGAGCTCAACGACGTATCGCACCACGGGCTCGAAGATGTCTTTGACCTGCTCCGCACTCATAATCAAAAACCCACTGTCGAGCCCGGCTTCCTCGTCGTCCGGTAGGCCAGGGAACGGCACGTTGACTTCACTATGCTCGTCTTCGTTAAAATTCCGCTTGACAAACTCCTCAAAATACCGGAGGCCCATATTCCACGTTTTTGGTTTTTTGTCCCGCATGTTGTTATATCTCGCCGCACCAATCCGTTCTCGCACGTGGTCCTCGAACCGATAGTTCAGGAACGCCGAACCACACAACCCTCCCGTCCCCACCGCACTCTCTTCGACTCGCAGCGGGGACAGCTGCGTCACCTTGTAGGCGATCAGATCCACCGTCCCACCACCGGCATCGCACACGACAAAGTTGTCCCCAACCTTCAACCCATTCGGCTGTATCGTCTTGAGAGTATACACCGCCGCCGCTTCCGGCTCCGAGATCAGCTTCAACTCATGCCGCTTCCCCATGCCCGCTCTTTCCGCCGCCTGTAGCGTCGCGTTCTTCGCCGCGTCCGACCATACCGCCGGCACCGTGAGCACAAACTCCACCGGCGTCTGGCTGACGAACGTCTCGCCGTACCGCCGCTGCAGGGTCTCCATCGTGTGTTCGTAGATCTTCGTCAGGTAGTCCGACACCGCGTCCATGACCGTGTGCTCGCACTTGCGTAGCTGCGCGGCGGTTTCGAGCGGCGACACGAAGTGAGGGAGCTTTTGGTTGCGGTCGAGGAAGAGCTTGATGCAGCGCAGTCGCGGCTCTTCGGGCCTGAATTGGAAGCCCCATCTGATGTTGCGCAGGACTGTTTGGCCGTCGCTGACGGCCTCGGACTCAGCGTGTACACCATTCGGTACGGGGTCGTACGAGATCTCGGTCGGTACTTTGTCGGACGTGATGCCATTCCCACCCGGCCAGGTCTTGATGATATCTACATCTTCGGGCGTCGCGCTGTAAACTGCTGCTACCCCACTGTACGTCGTCCCGAAGTCCACGCCGACCACGAGACGATCCTGCTGTTCCGGTTGCGCAGCGGACGTGCCGTCAACGTTTGCTGTGTCCGCGCCATTGGTGTGTGCATGGTCCCCGTTCGTCTGAGGTTCGTGCGTGTTGGATCGATCCATGCTGCGCGCTGCTTCAGTTACGAGCACATCTTCTTGGTGCTGATTTACTGTCATGCTCCAACAAGAGTCTCATTGATGACTGTTCGGATCCTATAATGTAAGGTAACCAAACCAACACGAACGGGCTGACTATACCGACACCAAGTATTCCGCAGCTCAGCGTTTCACGCCCTTCGCTGATAATCCGAGCAGACACAGTGCTGTGCTGAACGGACGGGCAGGCTACAAGAATATGTAGGCCCGGCGATGACCATGGCAATGCCGCCAAGCCCGTCAATATACGTGTAATACATCAACATCCTGCCGGTCCTGCTCGTGCACGTCTGCAAGGTAGTCAGCCTCTCCAGCGCCACGACGTCGGATATCCATCGGAGTCCGGTAGCGCAATGAGGGACGTCCTTCGTAGGCCGATAAAGTTGCACCTCGCGTCAGCCAACCAAGCTTTTTCCAGGGGAGACCGTGACAGTCCTCATTTAGTCCGGTCCTCCCTGTTTCGCCAGCCCAATGCGGCAGCTGTACCGTGCGAGGAAGTCGAGATCCAGTCGAGAACTCCTGAGGTTTCACGAGCCTCGGTCTTGACTCGATGTCTGTAACTCAAACCTGCCACCACAAGTGACAGGGGCGTCGACTCTTCACTGGCTTTTTGATCAGATGTTAAGCACACAGCGTCAACATTACAAAAGAGGCCCTCGGGCTTGCAGCTGATCTTTCCCGCTCGTCTTGGGAACATCTTCTCCATCAACGGAACTCGGGGCCGCGAACCGTTGACGAGATTGGCGTTTGAACTGAGGTGGCTGTGGTGATGGTGCCTGGGTTTCGTAATCGTTGCAGATTGGATTGTTTTAACGCCTACTCCGGCATATCTGTCTGACTTGGATCGGCACGCGCATGGTGATGCAAGACGATGCGGCCCTGAGTAAGGGCGAGGCAGCCCCGAGCGACTGCAATACCAACGGCGACCGCCCGGCCTCCAGCCTCGCGGTAGCACCGACCACCTCTGCCGAAAGCGAGAGCGATGCGCCGTCGACTACCATACGGAGTCCGTCAGCATTGTCGGCAGACGACAATGCCATCATCTCCCCCGAGGAGACAACCTCGAACGGACACCCGTCGCCAGTCAAAGCAAGGGATCGAACGACTCGATCAGTCAGCAGCGGTAGCGGCCGCAGCGTGAACTCGAAGATCGCGAACCTGCGCGCGGCGTTTGAAAAGGGTAACACTACCGAAAGTAGCTCCCAGAGACGGTTCGCCAGTCGCGAGAGGAAAGACGACAGACTTCATATGACCACCGAATTGAAGACGGAACGCGAGCTTCGCATAATGTATGAGGAGAAGTGCACGGCGTTGGGGGAGGAGGTGGAAAGCCTTCGCGACCGGCTCGAGCAGTCGAAGGCAGAGTGGAAGCGCAGGAGCCGCGAAATGCAGCAGGAGCACGAGCGAACAATGCAACAAGTTCAGACGGCCCGAGCGAGCGTGGACCCCCGGGCCATCGACCTGCAACGCCAGATCAGAGACCTCAAACAGAGCATCGCCAACTCCACGATGATGGAGAGTCAGATTACGGACTCGACCTTTGCACAAGAGATGGGCGTGCTGCACCACGAACTCCAGAACTGGATCGTGAACAACTTCCGGCGGGCCAAGGCGGATATACCACAAGCGGAGATAGATGCCAGGATCGGGCAAGTATCTCCCGCAAAACACTCGGAGACGCTGAGGTCGATCTATCAGGGATTCGAGCCGGCGGCGAAGCTTGCTTTCTACCAAGCCACCGCAATGGTCTACGTGATGGACATATTTGACGACCCGCTTCTTTTCGGTTTGCCGGATCAACAGGACTGGACGAATCACGTGCGCCAGGTGTCTGACTCTCTGCAAGAGGTATTGGATGGGTTCGCGTTCAATCGATGGCGAGCCACAACGCTCGACTGCATTCGGCAGAGCAACAAGATCAGGGAGCCGATCGGAAACGCGGCGGAAGAGATTGCAGAGTTGATCTGTGTTACTCTCGGCGCTTTGACCGACATGGATCTGCCCACGGAGCCGGGTCGCGTCTGGATGGCATCCCTCATGCTTATCATCATGCGAGCCATCAGACTGGCGCACCTCTTTCGCATCCAGCGACCCCAATACACGTTCTGTCTCCCGGCCGCATCGGCCCCTTTCGATCCAAGTATGATGGAGGGCATGTTCGTCGACAATGAACCCTCTTCCGAGCGAGTGGTGAGATGTGCAGCTTCCCCGTCAGTGATCAAGATCGGGGATCCATATGGTGACAATGCGCACCTTCGCAACATCGTGGTCAAGGCGAAGGTGATCTGCGACGCTGGATGAGCTTGATGAGCTTGGACTATCGCTCCTCATAGGGTGTTTTCCCTGTGTGGGATTCTACGCTGATTGGGTGATGCGCCGCTCGGACGAGGCTGCTCAAGCCAGTCCTGCAAGCCGCCTGAGGCCTCCACCGTCTGCGCGCGCGACGGGCGGCGACTACGCACCAGCTCGCCATTGACATAGCGAGTCTCCCATTGTACGTCTCTGCTCACCATAGCTTCGCGCCGTTGCAAGACTGCTGCGGGACTAGCAAGTTCGCTGTGAGGAGCAGATGCGCTAGCGAAGTCTCTGACGTCGACTCGCGTAACTGCAGTATCTGCTGGCTGCCCTTCCGGCGTTTTCACCTGATGAATCCGAAGCATTCGAATGTCTTTCTCCAGCTCACTGAACGAACCAGTGAATACTCGCGGAACGCGGCTCATGCTGCCTTTCCGACGCGCTCCTATCGGAGGCCTCAATGGCCGTTGCGGGCTCGGTTGGAGGATGGACGATTCTGCTACATGCGGATCTGCTATTGTGGCATTGCGGAGATGGTGGCGATGCAGGACTTCCTCCTCCGCGGCACTGAAGGACTGACTGGTCGTGGGCTGTTCTGCTGATTCAGGGGCCGACGGAACACGCTGAACCTGAGCTGCTTTCGATTCGCCGTGTGGCATCGCATTTTGCTGCACTTCTTCTTCGGCGGCAGCAGCAGGCAGCTCTTCGATAATCGGCTTGATCCGTCTCCCGGTCCACCGTTCCAGCCGGTTGGAGGCAACCTTGTGCTCGAAGGACAATGCTTCGACGACATCGTCGGCAGCCTTGCACAAACCTATCAGCCGCTCAAGACCTTCCGCGATTGCCATGAGCCGCTCGTTCAGATCCCAAACCGGATCGTCTGGCTTCAGGCGATGGAGCTGGAGGAAGTTGTGATAGACGCTGTCCTGGAAATGAGTGGCGAGGTGCCTGAAGAGGCGTGCATCATTACCAGTTGGTGCATGGAGCGTCCTGAAGCTCAAAGTTAGTTGACTGCTATGGAAAGTCCGCGAGAATCGTCACTCACTGTAGCGTCGCCCGCCATATCAGGAGCACGCTGTGCAACCTCCTTTCCTCAACGCCCTCGAGTTTCGGCAACTGCTCGGCCGCAGTCCGCCCATCCCTCGCTCGCGTGTCGAGGTGCCGGCGCAGCACCCTCAAACCCTCACGCACGCAATCTACGTACCGTTCCATTTGCCTGAGCGAATCCATACTCGTGGCGCTCGTCTGGATGATGACGTGCAGTTCCCGCCCCATGGCTGAAATCATCTGGATCATGCGAAGCAGCAGCCCGTGGCTACTCCCGTCGAGTTGGCCCAGGGACAGATGCGCGTCCAGGAAACGGACGACGAGTAGCTTCCGCGCAGGAGCCGCTGGCGCGTTGGCCGTGGGTGGCGGTGTCGGAAGCCGCGACATGTTTCAGCGCGTTTGTCGGGTGGGTGAGTGTGGCGATGAGCGCGCGTGCGGTGACAATGGTTGTCGAGAGTGACAAGGAGGGAGGTCCGCTGCGATACATATCTGAGCACATGATGTGACGAGTCCCGAATGTGACCTTTGCTGGTGGACCTTGGCGCGGTTAGCGATGAAGTGACGTTGGGAGGGAACAAGCGGTCAGGTATTGTAAAACGCTTATACCAACACCTACTCTGGGAAAGTACGTGTGAATGTAGAGGACAATAAATGATAGAATCACGAAGAATCCATTGTTTGCCTCAGTTTGCCAGTCATGACAATCGCAATGTTGACGAGGTTGGCTGCGTGACCCAAGACGTTTAGACACGATCACCGTTTTGGGAAGGAAGGCACGCTAGAAAGTCAAAAGTCCATGCAGGTTGTGACCACAATGATAGCATATCACGTGGTGTAGATAGTTAGAATCCTGCTTCTATCGGGTATCATGAGCTTCAAACACCTGGATCCCAAACTAACCGCCAGCCTCCAGCTCCGCAATCCTCTTCTCAATCTCCGGCACCGCTCGCAACTGCAAGTCCAACTCCTCCCTCTCATCCTCCAGCTTCAGCCTCCGATCAGCGTCCAACCGCGTGAAGACGTACCCGCCCTGTCCGTCAAACTGCAGGATCCACCCGTGGTATCTCCACAGACTCCTGCGGTGGCTCACCGTCATCAGCGTGATCCCCAGCCGCTTCGCGCCATCGTACATCGCCTTCTCGACGTCGAAGGTCAGGGAAGACGTGCATTCGTCGAGGATGGCGTATTTGGGCCGGTGGTAGAAGAGGCGAGCCGCGGCGATGCGTTGCTGGTTCCCGGTGGATAAGATGTCCGTCCACTCGGCCTCAATGTCCAAGCCGGTGCGCGCGTCTCTCCCATCTCTCGCCTGTGTCTTCTGCGATTTGTGCATATCGAGCAGGCCGTCGATCCCGAGCACGGTCAGGATATCGATGAGATCTTGGTCCTTGACACCCTTGGCGCGCATATCGAGTAGGCCGTCGGGGTACAGGATCTGCTGCCTCAGCGTGCCTTTGCTGAGGTACGGGCGCTGCGGGATGTAGAAGATGTCTTCGCTCGGCGGCTTGCGCACCCTACCGCCGTAGACCGGCCAAAGGCCACCGAGGATGCGGAATAGACTGCTCTTGCCGCAGCCGTTGGGGCCGACGATGAGTAGATGATCGCCGCGGTTGATGTGGAAGGAGAGGGCTTTGACAAGGACATCCCCGTTCGGACTGACGATGGGGACGCGGTCGAACTTGACGTCCTCACCTTCTTCGAGCTCGCCACGGCCACCGAGCACGGCGGCGTTTGATTCGATAGATGCGGATGACACCAATGCTTTCTCAAAGTGTCCGTTTTGTATGTCGGCTACCACGTCCAGCAGTGAGCTGACACGACTGGTGTAGCCTGCGAGTTGCGAGATCTCCTTATACGAGAACATCAGACGGCCAAAAGCGTCGCTGCTTGACAGTAGTAGTCGTCGATTGGTCACGAAGCTCTCTGTGTGGTCGCCCACAATGCCGCCTCCAACTCCGGCGCCGGTCGGCTTCAAGAATACGGGCACGGAGCAAAGCATCAAGCCAAGCGCACCCCAGAAATACTTGATTACGAAGTCTTCCATGACGCCGTGGTAGAACCTCCGCCTCAGTATGCGATTAACGTGTCTGATCAAAGTGAAGTAACCCTTATCGAGGGTGTCTTTCTCCGCTTCGTGGCCGTGGTAGAGCGCAATCTCTTCACTGTAGTCAATGAGACGAGAGTGCTGGAAGCGGAACTCTCCTTCCAATCGCGCTTCGTCTGCCACGTATTTCCCGAACGGGGGCGTGAGCGCGCGCATGACGCTTGCGCTGAGTTGGACCATCAGCGACATGGCGAAGAGCCCTTCACCACCCACGCTGCGGCTCAACGACCAGTTGTAGATGACCAAGTCCAAGATCGGCTTGGCCAGGTTGCTGTAAAGCTCCGCTAGACTATTGGAGAACTTGGATACGTCGACGGTGATCAGCTGGTCGGCATTCTTGATCCGATCATCCAGGGCCGAGAGGGTATAGAAGGTCATGTTGTTTAGATATTTCTTGTGGATGTGGTGGGTCAGTCGGGTGCGATATGCCAGAGACAAATTGGTTTGGTGGTATGATAACTGTAGTACACCCATGTCAGGACGATGCGTGCTTTTCGTGGGAACAAGAAGTGGACTCACCATGGAGTTTGTGAATGTAGCAGGCACGGCAACGATCATCCACCATACCAAACCTCTCAGGAATGCCTTACCCTTCCCTCGCACCAGATTACTGACCAACCTGCCATCCAACTCCGCGACGTACAAGCTGATCAAAGTCCTGAGTACTAGGAACACCGAATGACTAGCAATCAGTCTCAGCTCCTTGCTCCTCCATCCCGGTATGCAGATCTTCAACAATCTGCCCAGATTCCGGAAGAATTCCCTGTTGAGCTCGACTTTTTTTCTGCCCGTCGCCTCGCTCTCGTCTTTTCTGCCTCGTCGGCGAGCTTCGGCCGCTCCAGCAGCGGAAGCTTTCTGCTCTTTGATCGCATGTCGCACTCGTTGGATCAGCGCAAGGGCGAGCGCGAGGTATAGCGTCCGAGAGATGCGGGTGCGGTTCTTAACGTAGAGGGTCGTCAGGTCAGCGAGCAACTGCTTCGCGGAGCGTTTTGATAGTTGTGTGGGTAACTTCGAAGTGAGAAGATCCATTGCAGCCATGTTGAGAGCTACTTTAGGTTTAGTCCACTGAGTGATGTGTATGCAGCCGATTGTCGGCATGAAGCCTGCGGATGGATGAGGTCTTGATGTCGACGAGTGCAGGTGACATGTGAACGCGACCCTGGCCTGGTCTGTCACGAGCATCCTCGGCGACTCCAGGAAAGGAAACCCCATCCGTGCATTTTATGTGGGTCACTGAATCACAGAGATGCAAAGCACGTGACAGGCTACATGTAGGAGTGGAGGTACAGTACATTACTGATGTGGCTCTACTGAAGAGTATGCCGTGGCATTGGCTACATGTTTTTCACGTCTTTGCAAGCGATGGCGCTGTGCGAGAAGCGACTGATGAGACGAGTTCGTAAGCCGTCTCCAGAAGTCGTCGAATTTCGTGGAGGCCATCTACAGCAGCATGGCCATGCATCGTCAGCATTCTCGAGGCTAGTAGCATCCACCCTCCCGCACATATCTGGTCAACACTGTGAAGGCGCGACAAATCATGATCGCTGTGTGCTCAAGGCACCGCTACAGCGGACGTTTGGTAACTGCAGACCATGGTATGCCCCTGTGTTGGGCCGTTGAGTGAGCTCTTCTTCGCCCTCGCGAGGTTTTGGCCAATGCCGAGAAGTCGGCATATCCTTCAATACATCTGGCTCTGCTTTCCCTGTTCAATAGTAAGGTGATCTCTTCCAGCTCCTTGAGCGGTATGAAGAACGCAGATGATACTCCGCTCATTGCCGCTCGACGTGCTCCAGATCCATGCGCATAAACACGGTCGTCATGGCTGCATCCGGGAGTATCGCGAACATCTCCCATAGTATCGTTGAGTGTAGGTACTGCTTGACGGGTCAGGCGCAGTCCCGCGATCACGGAGCGAGCATCGTATGCTTTCCTCTTGGCCACCACAGCCTCGCAGTACACGTCGGCCGCCGTCCAGAATGTCTCGCAAAACTGCGTCGCATTCGCGATTGACATCCAAATAAAATGAGGCCGAGATCTGGCCTCCTTGAGGTAAAGTGGCTGTGTAAAGGGAGGAAAAGAATCTAGAAGGCGCGTGGGGTTTCGTTTGTTGAAAGCCGGCAATTGCCGACAAGACTGCGCCACTACTACACTCCGCTTGCTACGTAACCGCAGCTAACGACGAGACATTGATAAACCTCCAAGAAGAAAAGTTCCTGTCTTCACTTCTCGACCAACTCAGCATCCCGACTTCCATTCCTACAACTGTTGTACTACATGGTAACAATGGCAATGGACATCTCAACACCGCCCGCCTCAACCGGCGCCCACTCGCCCTCATCCCCATCCAAACGCCACTCCTCCAACATGTCGCTCGACCTCTCCGACCTCCCACCCCTCACCCAACCCTCTCCGCCCAGCAACACCCTCCTGATCACCAACCTCCAAGCGCCCGAGATCTTCACCGCCGCCAACCTCGACAGCGTCCAACGCGCGATCAACGAGCACGCCCCGATCCACGCCTTCAGCCCCTTAAAGTCAATGCGCCGGATCATCTGCACCTTCTTCACCACCGACGACGCCGTCGCGATCCGCAAAGTCCTGGACGGGGAAGAGGTCCTGGGCAGTCGGGTGCGAGTCTACTTCGGCCAGCCGACCAAGATCAACGTGGAAGACCAGCACCTCCAGGCCCCCAAGAGCCAGAAACTCTTCTTCATCTCGCCTCCGCCCTCCCCGCCCATGGGCTGGGAAATGCGCAACGAAGAGCCGCCGAACAAAGAGGTCCACGCGGAGGATCTGGCCGCGGCGCTCAGCAAGTTGCACGCGAGACCTGCGCCGGACGATGCGTTGAAGCAGGAGGACGATTGCCAGCAGATCAATAGTTCCGTCGACTACCGGCCCCGGCTGAGCACGAGGCAGCGGTCCGGGACGGGAACGGTGGTGTACGACCCGCAGGATCACGGACACAGTCCCGACCTTCCTGCCATCGCGGTGCAGGACACCAGTGAAAGCCCTCCGGGTGATTTGAGCCCGATGGAGGGCGTGGAGAGGAAGTGCCCGCATACTTCCCGGCCGCCGGTGGAGCTCATGGAGGCATAGATCTGCATTCGGGGAACAAGGTTACTGTCTGTTTTCTGCTCGGTTCGCACTTGGAGCATGCATGGCATGGCGTTTTGGGGATAGTGGAAAATCACGATGCGACAAGCGAGCGGTGAGCGTTTGTACTTTAGGAGGGTCATCGGTGAGCAGATGGAACATTCACGTTTTATCCAATGCCACATATTTCTGCTACAAATGACTTCGAGCCGTGGTTGCAGTTCTCTCTGAAAGTGTGTATAAGACACAGCAGAACAGCAGAATTGTTACATTTACTACATACTTGCTGTAGTCTTCACCCACATCCGAGTCTGAACCTACGTTTCCGTTTCCCGCGGCATCAGACTCGACCATATATGCAGACCGATCTGGGAATCGGTGGTCAGCCACGGCCCTAAAGTCCTAGATACTACACTGCTACCAAACGGGGCATCGCTTGATGAGACCGTTTGCTGCTCATGGAGCTACGTCCGCGACCCTTTGACAGGCCTTCAGACTGGTCGCAACAGTCAGGCTCGGGAGCAGACATAGAGGCTTTACAGGCCATCACTCTATTCGGAACTAGCAGAGGCCGTTGTAGCGTCCTGTTTGTACCTGAGCACACATCCAGCAAACCACCACCTCCCAACAACACGCCTCGCCCAGCCTCACCAAATCCCCGGAATCATCGAGTACCTCTTCTTGTTGTATTTCCCACCCAGCTCCCTCCGATACCTAACCTCCTTCTTCCTCGCCCACAACGCCATCTGCCCCACCGCGACCGCCACGAAGACGCCCGTGGCCCACGACTGCGTGATGAGCAGGATACCCACCCAGGCGATCGTCTCGAAGAGGTAGTTCGGACACGTCACCCAGTCGAAGCCCAGGCCCTGGGGCACGCCGCGCTCGGTGCCACCGGGGGAGCGCAGGGAGCGTAGGACCAGGTGCGTGTTGAGGTTGCCCAGCTCGCCGAGGGTGTAGAGGGCCAGGGCGGGGTAGGTGATTGCTGGGTTGCTGGGCCCGGCGGCGAGGGAGGTCGGGGAGTAGGTGAAGTAGGCGATGAGGAGGCCGGCGAGGGCCCAGTAGTGCGCGGAGTTTTTGAAGATGTTGAAGGCGGGCATGGTGGCGTTGCTGAAGCGGTGGACGAAGAGGGTTTCGAGCTCGCGCTTGAGGAAGTGCAGGGAGATGGTCACGCAGGAGAGCGTCTGCAGTGTGGAGGGCTCGGTCGGGGCGTGGTGGTAGATGTAGGGTCGGAGGATGTAGAAGAGTGGGTGGATGAGCAGCGGGCCTAGGTACTCGATCACAAAGACGGTTCGCCATGCGATTTGAGGACCTTCTCGGTGTTAGTAGCCACTCTTGATACGCGACGCCGTGGAAGTACAGCGTCCGACGTACCGAGATCCTTGACCTGGATCGTGCTGCCATTCTCCAGTCCTAGGCTACCGACCGTCACCTTCTGGTCGTTGGGTATGGGCTTGCCGTCTTCAGCCTTTGTGATGCGGAGGCGGTGAGTGGAGAGCCTGGTTTCCGATGCCAGCCGCTGGTACAGGTCGCGGCCGCTGCCCTGGATGTAGATGCTCGTTTCGGAAGGGAGTTTGGGGATACGTTTTCCTTGAAAAAGGTCAGTTGATGGCTGAGGAGCACATTGTCCATAGCAGACGTACCTCGTGGCTGGACGTTGAGCGTGACGGGTTTTGAGGCCATGATTGGCAGTTTTGCTGTTGCCGTCGGTGGCCTCAATGGTAGGTCAGTGGTACCTGTCACGCCTGTGTAGGTCGATAGCTTGGGGAGCGTGGAGGGGCACGTGCGTTTACTCGAATCTGTGTTGCATGTGGAAGCTGGAGACGCCGATGTTGATCACGGAAATTCGAGCTGAGCTGAGCTGAGCTGAGCTGAGCTTCTCAAGGGCGCAGGTGGCTGACGTGGTTCACTGGCGATGTTCACCGGCGGGATGGGGTTGGATACCTAACATTGAAGTTGTGGTTGTTGGTTCCTAGGCCCCCCACTGCTTCGGCATCCCGATCAGTTTGTCTGGCGGGCCATTGCAGGGTTGGAGAAACTAAAAGCAGTGTTTCCTTGTACACATGTAGTCCATAGGTAGGACTCGACATAATGGACATACTGACGATACGGGTCGAAAGAACATATCGATGCCAGCGTGTGACACACTATTCTGGCATGCAACATCCAAACATCTTGCATGTTGATTGCATCGGAGCTCGCGAGAGGCTTGTCGACCGAGCCACAAATCCCCAACAACATCAACACGGTCAAGCTGATTATTAGATGGCCTGCATCGAGCTAGCCGTCTGTACATCTGTACGTGTACGGCTGCGTCGTGACCTCGCCGTGGCTCGGGGGCGCAGACGCTCGTATGCGGGTGGAGAGCCAGCCGCAGCAGTCGCGGCGCTGTAAGCGCGTGGCGGCCAATAGGTACAGTACTTTATTACTATCATCCAGCGAAGAGGAGAGCCTTGTCGCCTTCTGACGTGAGATGCACACGGTGAGGCCGCTGCGGTCGCCGGCGCTGATTTAACCCGCTGCTCTTCGCCCGTCCCATCACCCCGACCACACTCCTCCCTTCTCATCGCAACATACATCCCCCAGACAGACTCGCACACCCTACGCCTTGAGGGAGACTGGATAGTGGAAGTCGAGGAAGAAGGTATGTTGCAAGCTCAAGTCATGGCGTTCACGTTGTCTTGATCGCCCCTTCTACCTGGTTCATAAGTGGGTGCTGTTGGCTTTCCGATTTGGACTATTCACCTCAGCCGTTACACCCCGGCACTGGTACTGGACTGAGGACACTGTCTCATACTATCGCAATGAGCGGTGCGCGACTCATCCGAGGGAAACCAGCACCTGCACAGGCTGCACTTTTGGCGTCGAAAGTCCCGATCGAGGCCTGCAATTTCCCTTCATAGCGAGCAAGACGTGTGTACCGCAGCGTCGCATGTTGTTCGGCAGAATTTGACCGATGGTGGCGGGAGCCTGTCAACGTCAGAGGCCATTCGAAGAAGCTTTCGGAGGAAGAGAACTTCAGTGGACCTTCAGACCGATCGCATAGCTTGCCATTTCAGGAGAGGAAGGAAGGAAGGTACCAAAATCACCAAGCCCGCCGGATGGCATCTTGAGTGTGCCACTCCACGGGGACACCTGGTGCAGAAACACACCGATTGAGGACTACATTGTATGAACATACCGCTGACGAAATCGCTGCCAGCGCAAGAATGGACGCTTTACCGAGCTTTTCCTTCAATCCTATTGCTCAGCTCAGGAGCGTGTCCTCAAACCCAGACGTCACTCCCGAGCCTGAGCCCTTGTCGAAATTTGACCAGTTTCGCCAGCAAATCCACCATGCGGTGACTCGGCTGCAGTCCGTGAAGAAGGCCATTCGGGCGCCGCTGCCCACGGAGACCGGAGATGGCTCAGATCTACCACCACCGGTTAGCGAGTCCGCGGTCGAGAAGATCCATGCCATCGTGAGGGACTTGCAGCGTCTTGGAGTCAACAAGATCGAGGACTTGATAACTGTCGCCACCAAGCAGAAAAAGGGTGAACCTCTAAACGACAAGGACATGTTGATGGAGTACCTGGTTCAGGCGGCTGCATGCCTACCACCTGATCATGAAATGAGCCAGAAGATCACACAAAACTTCGTTACCCAGCTATGGGACGACTTGCAGCATCCCCCACAGACTTTGCTTGGAGATGAGTACCAGTACCGACAACCGGACGGCAGCAAGAACAACTACGTGTGCCCACACATAGGCGCAGCCGGCATGCCATACGCAAGGACTGCATCGCCAATGATCAAACAAGCGGGCATGATGCCGGATCCGGGGACGCTGTTTGACAGTCTCATGGCTCGCAAGAGCCCCGAGGGAAAGACGCACCCGAACAAGATCTCGAGCATGCTTTTTTACTTGGCATCGATCATCATCCACGACGTGTTCAAGACCAACAGGGACGACTTCAACATATCAGATACATCGTCTTACCTGGATCTAGCGCCACTATACGGAAGCACCTGGGCTGAACAAAAGCGCATGCGCACGATCGACGGCGAGATGAAGGATGGCAGAATCAAGCCCGATTGCTTCTCCGAGACGAGGTTGCTCACCTTCCCACCCGGCGTTGGTGCTCTGCTGATCATGTTCAACCGGTACCACAATTATGTGGTGGAGCAGCTCGCAGCCATCAATGAAGGCGGCCGCTTCACCGAGAATCCTCGGAAGGTCACAGTGGAGCGTTATGGCGAAACGATCAACAAGCGGGATGACGATCTGTTTCAGACGGCTCGATTGATCACGTGCGGACTGTATGTGAACATCATCCTCATTGACTATGTGCGCACCATTCTCAACCTCAACCGTACGGATGACAACTGGCAGCTCAATCCGAGAGCTCAGTGGGAAGGTGGTCCGCCAGTCGCCACGGGTAACCAGGTCAGCGCGGAGTTCAACCTGGTCTACCGCTGGCACGCAGCAATCTCGCACAGAGATGATCTGTGGACTCAGGAGCTGTTCAAAGAGATGGTCGAGCCCTACGGCATGAATGCGGAAACCGCAGGTCAGCCCGAGAATATCGGCAAGTTTCTCGGCATTTTGGGCAAAAAGGAAGCAGAACTGAAGGGTCAGGACCCGTTGGAGCGTGCTTTCCCCACCCTTCAATCGGAGCGACTGGACCGCGTCAAAGAGGGTCCTTTCAAGGACAACTACGAGGATGATGACCTCGCGAAGATCATCACCGCGGGTATCGAAGACTGCGCCAACGCCATGGGCCCACAGCAGGTGCCCACGGTCCTGAGAGCCATCGAGATACTGGGCATCATGCAAGCCCGAACTTGGCAGTGTGCTACGCTGAACGAGTTCAGGAAACGCTTCTCACTGTTGCCGCATCGCAAATTTTCGGACATCACCGAAAATGTGGAGGTTCAAGAGGCGCTCAGACACTTGTACGACACGCCCGACAACGTCGAGCTATACCCCGGTCTGGTGGTCGAAGACGCCAAAAGGCCTATGGCGCCAGGTTCCGGCTTGTGTCCTTCCTACACCATCTCACGGGGGGTTTTGTCCGATGCGACGGCCTTGGTACGCGGCGATCGCTTCTTCACAAGCTCATACACGCCCGCGTCACTGACGAACTGGGGTTACCAAGAAGTCGCTTCTGACCCCAGCGTCGACAACGGCTGTGTCATGTACAAATTACTCCTTCGCGGCTTGCCGAACAATTATGACCCGGCATCTGCTTACGTACACTATCCCTTCACCGTCCCTCACGGCCAAGACGGCATGCACGATGTCCTCAAGCGTCTCGGCAAAGACAAACTGTACAACTTTGAGATTCCTCGATCGATCGCCCAGCCAAAGGTGATCTTCTCCTACAAGGCCGCCGACGAGATCTTGCACAATCAAAAAGCTTTCAAAGTCACGTGGGGTGCAGCCATGGAATTCCTGCAGGGCCCAGTGGCGAAGAATTACATGCTGGCTGGAGACGGGCCGAAGAATGATGAGTCCCGAAAGTTGATCGAGAAAGACCTCTTCCTCGGCAGCTCTTCTCGCGCCATTCCCTCCGGCCACGAGCCATGGCTCCGAGCGGTTCGAACGTACTATGAGAACATCACCACCAAGCTCCTTCGCGACAAGAGCTACTCCCTCGCGGGGACCAAGCAAGTCGACATCATCCGCGACGTCGGGAACATGGCCCACGTGCATTTTAGCGCAGAGCTCTTCTCCATCCCCCTGAAGACGGAGGACTCCCCACATGGTCTCCTGACCGAGCAGCAGCTGTATCTGATCGACGCCGCGATGTTCATCTGCATCTTCTTCGACCTCGATCCGGCCAAGTCGTTCCCGCTCCGCCAGCAAGCGTACGAGGCCACGCAGCAGCTGGGCCAGTTCATGAAGCTGTTGGTGGAAGTGGTGAAGCACGGCAGAGATCTCGCCGAAGCGGGTATTGCGCGTCTCGATCCCGTCAGCCCGGAACTCAGCCAGTATGGGATCCATATGATCCGACGGCTCTGCGAAGCCGACCCGGATACCGACGACCTCGTCTGGGGCAATATCCTCATGACCGCGGACGCCATGGTGCTGAATCAAGGTCAGCTCTTCGGCCAGGTGCTGGACTTCTTCATGTTAGTGCCGTACGGCCAAGAGCACTGGCCGGAAGTGCAGCGGTTGGCCCGACAAGACACCGCGGACGCGGACGACAAGCTCCTGCACTACTTCCTGGAAGCGTCGCGCCTGAATGGCGAAACGGGCGTCTTCCGCTACGTCGACGAGGACATCACCATCGTCGACAAGACCGAAGTCTTGGGCGAGAAGACGTACCACTTCCAAAAAGGCGACAAAATCATGCTGAACCTGAAAGCCGCCTCCCGAGACCCGACCGTCTTCCCAAACCCGGACACCATCAACCTCGACCGCGCCATCGACTCCTACATCCACTTCGGCCACGGCCCGCACCAATGTCTCGGCCTGCCGATGACGCGCGTGGCGCTCACGACGATGCTGAAGGTGATCGCGCGTCTGGAGAACCTGCGCCCTGCGACGGTGGCCGTAGGCGCTCGGTCCCAGCCGGCGAAGGTGAAGAAGGTGTTGAAGGAGTTCACGCCCGGTGATCTGAGTGTGATTCCGGAGAGTTGGCATTATAATCAGTTTTTGACGGAGGATTGGGATATGTATTTCCCGTTCCCGATTAGTAAGTCATCTTCTTGTGCTGGTTGTATCAGCTTGGTAAGGGGCGTGAGAGCTGACAATTGTTTTCTCGCAGGCTTGAAGGTGACGTACACGGGTGAAGTACCGGATGTGCAGGTTGCGAAGCCGAATGAAGTCTAACAACTTGGTCGATGTTCAACCGCTTGTGAGAGTGCAGACGAGTTGAGGACGTGTGGTTATCATGTCATTGAAGCCATCATTTCGGTGTGGGATTTCTTTACGGCTGCGGGGATTTCTAGCGAATATACCGAGAGTTCTGCGTGCTGTATCCAATGCCTCTTACCAGTCCTTTCCACTATGGACAAATTACCGTAAAGCGAGAGCGACTTTGAGTTGTGGCCAGTAGTCCGAGTCGATGGTATCAGGTCGTCGGCGGCCATTTCAAAGACCTACCATCATGCTGGTATACAACACACCGAATATCGCCATTCACCCAACAGCCAGAAAACAAAGAAGCGAGATCTTCAGCGCAGATTCAATCCATCAACAATCTAGAAATCCGTCACCCTCCCATTATAACTCCAATCCCCCGCGTCCCCCCACCTCAAAGGATCGTTCTTCGGCCCACCCACTTCGCCCGTCTTGGGATTGATGTCGCCCTCGAATTCCGGCGCCGCACCCCTCCTCACATTCGGATGCAATTCCTCCCCGTCCCCCTTCGCCGCGAGCCGGGCCCTTTCGCGTAACTGCTCGAGCATGGCGTCTGCTTCGGATGATCGAGAGGCTTGTTGGGATTGCGTGTCGCTTTCGGTCGGGGAGGGTCGTGGGGTGCTGAAGGCCCCCGTGGATTGTTGTTGCAGTTGTTCGAAGATTTCTTGTTCTTCTTTCGGGAGGCGTGGGGGTGAGGGGCCTAGGGTCCAGGATGAGCGGATCGTGGATGTGGTGCTGAAAGGGCGGCGGAAGAAGCCTTGACGGATGGTGCGGGCGGCGGTGGCGGTGGAATGCATCTTGGTTCAGTTGAGCGGTAGTTTGAGAGGGTGGTGAGTTGGCGTAATAGAGATGTTGTGTCCGTATGTATATGGTGTTGCATATGTGGTGGCGGAACGGAGAGCGAAGCCGGCCGAAGCTCTGACTGTGCTTATCTAAGCGGAGCTCGGACCAACGATTCGCGGTCGATTCTCCGAACTTCTTGAACCTCACCTCACTCCTTGCGAGCCTTACGACCGTCTGGCTGACTATTGGGGGCTGCCCACCGCATACTACAAATATGGATGCACTCGCACAATGTTTACCACGGTAAGAGAGGGCGAATTACTTTCTTGGCTTCACGGACAAACCTGAAGAGGTGAAAAGAACGCCTGATGGACTGGTGCTTCATTGATGGAGGTATGAATGGAACGACGCTGTTGTGCTTCACAATATTCCCAACAAACAAGACAAGTGTGTATACACTCATGACATTCGATTGGTTTGCATATCCGTCTTGCTGTGACATCCGGGGTGTAACGATACATACCTTTGTCTCAACAATATCAATCGATCGTTCTGCGCGGAAATTTCGATTCCTGTCACCAGCAACATCCACGACGTTCACATTGTCAAAATAGTCTTCCATATATATCACTTGCCGCTCTTGGACAGTTTCTCGGCAGGGCTTGCAGGGCCGTCGAGCTTCTGCTCGCTGGCTTCACGGTCACAGGCAACCTGGTCCTCCCAGTGGCATTGCGGAGACAGCAGTGGTATAAAGACTAAGGTTAAAGACAAACTACATCTACCAGCAATGCTGAAGCTTCGCCGCAGTGGTCAAGCATCACTAATCGCACTGGCGTGGCCGATGGCGAAGCTCTCCCATTCCCCACACGGTTTCGGATGTTTTGCTGGTCCAGAACGCCATCCTCTGGCATCTCAACAAGATCGGCAGTATGACATAATTCGAATGTCCAAGAGCTCGGTGCACCCGTCTACAGAAAAGTGGCAGATGTGCGTCTTTGGGACCCTCACGAGTAACTGTAAACCCAGCCACCAGCTTTTCGCTCGACAATGGCACACGTCTCGCTATTGTCGAGACGTATACGTTCTGCTATTGTCGAAACGAATGCGTTCTGCTATTGTTGCGATGGATACGTTCTGCTATTGTTGAGATGAATACGTTTCGCTATTGTCTCGACGATCACATCTTGCTATTGTCGAGACGAGGCATATAACCATCCATCCCTTCCCCAAACTTCTGCTTCTTTTCATCGACATCTCAACTCACAGCACACAGCACACAGCACACAACACACCATGAGCTCCAGCAACGTCGAGCAGGTCTCGTTGGTCCAAGGGCCCCCCGGCATCACTTGCCAGGAGACCTTCATCCTGAGAAAGGCTCCTCCGGTCGAGCCAAAGCCCAAGCCCAAGGGCCTGCCACCGCACTTGGCGGCCCTCCCACCACACTTGCGCTTCCGCTCGGTCGCAACGCCAGAGCCAAAGGCTCCTGTCGACGCTCCCGCTCCCGTCAAGCAGGTCTCGTATATCGAATGGGCCCCCGGTGTCTTCCTCAAGGAGATTTTCATCCTGAAAAAGGCTCCTCCGACCGATCCCAAGCCCAAGCCAAAGGGCCCGGCCCTTCCGCCACACCTGCGCGTCCTTCCGCCACACCTGCGTCTCCGCTCGGTCGCAAAGCTGGAGCCAAAGGCCACGCCAGAGCCAGAGGCGCCCGTCTCCGCCCCCGTCAAGCAGGTTTCCAGGGTTCAAGGGCCTCCCGGTATCACCTCCAGGGAAACCTTCATCCTGAGAAAGGCCGCCCCCGTCAAGCGAACCGCCAAGGCCGGCGTCCGTGTCGCGTAGCTCACGTTTGACACGAGACTGAAGCGATACCCACAAGCTAGATGGTACGGATCTGGCCGCTGCCATCTTTTGCTGGCATCTGAACATGGTTGTCACTGTTTTAGCATAAGCTCGATCGAGCACAGAAATGACACGAGCTTTCTTCTGGTACCGAACTCTTCTTCTCATCATGAACGTGTGGCGCCTGGGTGTTCCAATGACTGTACAATCAAGCTCTGCCTTTCCAACAAACACCAAGCTCCCAAAGCGCAGTACCGTACCCTACATGTGATGGACCATTCTTCACTTAACCTTGCTCATCACCGTCTCCGGCCCTCTCTCCACACTCATCCCCGCCGCCGCACTCTTGACACTGCTCAACATGCTCCGATCGAAATCGTCCCGCGCCCGCAACACCGCCTCAACCCAGCCGATCTGCACATCCCAATACATCCCCTTGAACCGTTGAAACGCCTCGACCGTCCCTTGTCCCTTATCGGCCGACAGCAAATTCTGCATCTCCTGCACCACCCGCCACTTCTCCTTGATCGGCTCAAAAACATCCGGGTACTGGCTGAAGAAGGCGAAGACGGTCATGATGTCGTCGCGGATCTTGTCGGTGAAAGGGTCCTGGCGCCGGAACTTGGCGCCGCGCGTCTTGACCGACTCCAGGTAGCGGATCAGCAAGGCGTCCGCGAGCTCTTCCACCAGGATGTCGCGGAGCGAGGGGTGTAGGACTTGACTGATGTTGTTGTCGCCCGTGAGGTAGTCTTCGAAGGTCGTGGTGATTTGCGCCATGGTGCGCTCGTTGTACCAAGCGGCGGTGAAGAAGGTGCGGGTGACGGAGCCGAAATCAGTCGCAAAGAGCAGGCGGGCGAAGAGGGACATGCAGTGCGAGGCGAGGTCGATGTATCCATTGGTCAGACTGTCGTGCTCGGGAGCGGTGGTGAGGGGGTATGAGGGCGTGACGATGGGTTCGTAGTCTCCTTTGAAGCGTGTCAGGAAGGAGGTGATGTTCTGCGAGGGCTGGTCGTCGATGTTGGTGATTTGGTCGTTGGCGATCGCTATCAGCCAGTCTTGGTAGGCGGAGATGCCTTCGATCTCGGCCGGGCTGCTGGAGGCGTTTGCGGCGTCCTCGATCTTGGCAAACTCGCTGTCGACGAGCCGCTCCCACATCTGCTGTCGCAACTTCAGCGCGCGCATCATGGCGTCCACCACCCCTTCCACGACATCAGGACGACCGGAGGACTGTGCCACAGAGAGCTGTTCCCGCAGCATTGTCCACATGTCTGCGAGACTCTTGGTATGCAGATGCCCGTCGGCGTCTTGGTCGAGACTGCCTTCATCGCGGGTGGTGAACTGTTTGCGGTCCGAGGTCGCCATCCGCTCCATCCACTCCTCCACGGCGCGAGTGATCAGTGTGCGGTACTCTCGCACCAGGTCGGTCTCCCTCTCGTCGATGACATGCGGTTTCAATTCGCTTTCGTTTACACCGAGGCGGGTCATCTTGGCGTAGTACTTGGGAACCCAATCCAAGACAGCGAGCATGTGTACGGGAGTGATATCGTTGGAGTCTAGCGCGGAGACGAGGAAATCATGCATGAGGCGGTGGTAAATGTTGGTGTATGTCTTCAAGATCCGCCACTTCTTCGGGAGTAAGTCTTGCATCCCCAACTTGACGGTGTTCAAGTCGTTGAAAAACCATCTACAGCTCTTCTCCAGCTTCTCCGGGTCTTCCAGAAAGGCTTGCCTGACGCCTTCAAATTGCCCCTGCGTGGTGGCCTCAACCGCTTGCAAGAATTTCTCCTTGTACCCTCGCAATTCCCTTGTCGCGACGTTGATACTTTTGAACCTCATCGCCACATCCTGAAACTCCCTCTGCGCATCTTGCAACGCTTTCACCTGCCGATCCTTCTTCTCCTCTTCTTCGATCACCAGCCCCACCCGCACCACCAACCCATTGTTACCGCCCTGAATCAGATTGATGATATTCAAGCACGCCTGGCCGACATGCTCGTCAAACCAATCCACCACATCATCCAACTTGGTAAAGTAATCTCGCAACGTCGCACCTCCACTTTCCAACGGCAGATTATCGATCAGTTCCGCCCCGCTCTCGCCGTCTACGCCGCTCTTCACTTGTTCCATCGCCTGATCCCGCACATCTCTCAGACTTGTCAGGCCCTCATGCACCGCGAGCAAGTTCGGCTGGTTCTCCAGGTCCCCGTCATCCTCCCTCAACAATTCCTCGATATCCCCCAGCCTCTGCGCGAACAGATCCACACTCGCCTTGACACTCTCCACCGCCGCAAAGTTCCTCTGCATCACGGACATCCTGTTGATCTCGGGGAAATCGCGGATCATACCCTGCGCTTCGGAGCACAACCGGTCGATCTTCTGCATCTCGTCCTTGATGGCATTGACAATCGATTGGCCTGTGGTAATGCTAGACATGCCGGTCTGCGTGATGGACAGCTGCTCGGTCAGGCCGACTTTGAGTTGGCCATCAATGGCGGCTTTCTTGCGCGTGAACTCCGATTTAAGGGAGGGGAGTTTGTCGAGGTCATCCGGGTTTTTGAGCAGCTCCGCCAGGCGTGAGACAGGGTCTTCAGAGGTGACAGTGAGGATGTTGTCGTTCATGATGGACGATAAGCCAGCAGTGGCCTGATGCTGACAGGGAGTTTTTATTCGCTGGGAGGTGTTGGTATGCCGGAACGCAGCGTTATAGAGCTCTATGTCGCTGCCGAGGAGCGCGGAGATGCTTCGGAGATTGCACGATCACGTGTAAGTTGCGTTGGTGCGGATATTCTGCAGACATCAACCACTGCTACAACTCTCACTCCAGGAGATTCACTTGAGCATAGTTCGTAGTAAGACATTCACGATCGCTCCGCCTCATACATCTACTAAACCCGCAGAGCAGCGCGCACCCTCTTCCACCATGTCCACCCCAGCAGCGATCACCGCACGAAATTACTTCCGCATCACCCTCCTGCGCTCCGCCATCGGTCTCCCGAAGAAAACGTCCGGTATCCTTGCCGCGCTGGGCCTACACAAGCGCATGCGCACCGTCTACCATCCGGTCTCCCCTGATGTGGCCGGGCAGGTTTTTGCCGTCAAGGAACTGGTGGATGTACAGGAGGTTGATCGCGCGTTGAGCCCGCAGCAGATGAAGGAATTGAGGCGGCCGGAGAAGGGATGGTATGTGGAGAGCAGAGCGGCGGAGAGAAGGGAGATGGAGACTTGATGGAACTACGTGGAGACAGTCGTACAGCGAAGCCTGGCGTCGCTGCGCCGGGATGTGACATTGCACACGGCGTGGAGGATTAAGGTGCCATGGCCCCGAATTCTTGAAGCGAGAGCCAATGGATGATATAGAGTATCGTGAGCGGTTGAAAAAGTGAACGGAGTCGGAGGGAGAGGAGATGCGGAGAGGTCGCACGTCGACTCATCAGATGGCCGAAAGACATAGTTGACTGGTCCTGCGGTTGAAGACCGGAATTCGGGGAAGGAACGTCGAATAGGGCAGCATGCTCGTACCAGAAGCACCAAAACTTCAGGGGGATACGATGCGCAGGATCTTCGTTTTGCGTGCATCTTGATCTTCTTTGCTTCTCGCAATCAGAGATTATCCTCAAAGACCTTCGGCAGAGTTCTGGAGGCATCACGCCGCTACGGGTATTTAACGACCAAGGCCCATGCTTAGTCTGCTTAGAAGCACGAGGGTAGAGCTGAGAGTATGGATGCTCCAAGCGGACTGGCTGGCAAGGTCGGGATGTCATCTATGTTCTGCAGAAAGGCATCAAGACAAGTAGATATAGACAACCCGTTCGACAGCACACGTAACCTATCATCCACGCTCAGAAGCGCAGATCCCATCCGATCTTCGGCCCAATGACCGGCAACTCCTCCGCCACACTCTGCACATCCTTATCACCCCTCCCACTCAAGCAAATCACAATATTCTCCTCCTTCTTCATCGTCTTCGCCAGCTCCATCGCCCCGAAGATGGCATGACTCGTCTCCAACGCCGGAATGATGCCCTCGAGTTCACTCAGTTTCCGGAACCCAATAAACGCCTCCGCATCCGTGGCAGCGACGAACTTCGCGCGCGCGCTGTCCTTCCACCCGCTCAATTCGGGCCCGACGCCAGGGTAATCCAGACCGGCGGAGATGGAGTGGGTGTCGGTGATCTGGCCTTCGGCGGACTGCAGGATGTACGTGCGCACGCCGTGCAACACGCCCGGTTTGCCGCCGGTCAGAGTGGCGCTGTGGCGTGGGGTGTCGACTCCATCACCTCCGGCTTCCACACCGAGGAGTTTGACGCTGAGGTCCTCGCTGAAGGGGTGGAACATGCCGGCTGCGTTGCTGCCTCCGCCTACGCAAGCGACGACGGCGTCTGGTAGTCGCCCGGTCAGGTCTTGCATCTGGTCTTTCGTCTCACTGCCGATGACGGACTGGAACGTTCGTACGATGGTCGGGAATGGGTGGGGTCCGATGGCAGAGCCGATGATGTAGTGCGTTGTATCCAGCTTCTCCACCCACTTCCTCATCGCCTCATTGACTGCATCGCGGAGCGTGCGAGACCCGGCTTCGATAGCGACGACGGAAGCGCCGAGCAGTTTCATACGGAAGACGTTGAGCGCCTGTCGACGCACGTCCTCGGCGCCCATGAAGACGGTGCACTTCATGCCGAAGGAAGCGCAGACGGTAGCGGTTGCGACGCCATGTTGGCCGGCGCCGGTCTCGGCGATGATCTCGGTCTTGCCTAGTCTGCGTGCGAGCAGGATCTGCCCGATGGCGTTGTTGATCTTGTGTGAGCCGGTGTGGTTGAGGTCCTCTCGCTTGAGGTAGATGTTTGCGCCCATGCCTTCGGGTGCTGATTTTCGCACATCTTCCGTCAAGCGGGAAACTTTGTGGAGTGAAGATGGCCGGCTCATGTAGGGATAGTAAGATCGGTACTCCTCCCAGAATTTGGGGTCATTGCGCGCCTCGTCAAAACCTTTTTCCAATTCGGCAAGACAGTCCATGAGTGACTCTGGAACGTACTGCCCGCCGAACTCGCCGAAACGGGAAGGCATTAAATCGGGGTCTTGTGCATCGTCAGAGGTATTGAGGGCTTCGAGCTGGTCTGCCAGGCCAGGTGCATCAGACGTATCTTTGTCCGTCACAACTCCGTCGACGTGCACCGTCCCGTTGGAAGGATTGCTTTCGCTCGCCGGCTGCTTCGTCGGATCTTCTGTCGAAATCTCCTTCGGTGCCTCCCCGTTGGAGTGGGAGATCCATCCGCTCCCATCTCCGTTCGGATTCGCATCCGTACTGATCCCGGTTGTCTTCTTTTCGCCCTGACTCGCCCTCTGGTTCCTCCGCAATGTAATACTGTGACAATACTCTTCCACCGCCTTGGCACCCTCACCGTCTGGCGCCCGCTTAACCGTGTTGATAATCTGACTCCCGATCACCACTCCCTCGCTCACCTTGCCCACTTCCACAAAGTGCTCCCTCGTGCTCACTCCGAACCCCACCGCCGCCGGCACACCCCCAGAGTACTGATGCACCCGCTCGAGCAATTTCGGCAACCCGGAACTGAGCGCGCCCGTGGCACCCGTCACCCCCATGCGACTCACGACATAGATGAAGCTGTCCGCGATACCACACAGCAGCTTCATTCGCTTCTCGCTCGTCGAGGGCGCAATGAGCGGAACGTACGACAAGCCATACGTCTTACAATGTCCTCTGAACCGGACAGCCTCCTCCGGCGGCAGATCCACCATGATGAAGCCGTTGACGCCCGCGGTCTTCGCATCGTTCAACATGCGCTCCTCACCATACGCCAGCAAAGGGTTGTAGTAACCCATCAGCAGCACCGGAGCCTTGAGCCCTCGCGAGCGTGCGTCGCGGACGATTTCGAGGCAGTTTGTGGTCGTGGTGCCATTGGCGAGGGCGCGCGTGTTGGCTTCTTGGATCGTGGGACCGTCGGCAATGGGGTCGGTGAAGGGCATGCCGAGCTCGATGATGTCGGCGCCGCCCGCTTCCATTGCGAGCAGGATGTCCGAGGTCTGCGCGACGCTGGGGTAGCCGGCGGTGGTGTAGGTGACGAGGGCGGCACGACCTTCACTCTTCGCTCGCGCGAAGGCTTTGCGAATGCCGTCCATGGTGGATGATGTAGTGACCGGGTGTTACACTGTGGGTGCTGTTGCTTCTGTTTGAACAGTATGCTAGCAGGCTGTCCAGTCGATGTACACCTCAAGACAGTCGGAAAGTCTGGCAGTGTATGTAGCTGCACCACTTTGAAGCAGTAGTATAATACGTGCGGAGGTATGAGAGAGTCGCTTGTGGTAGTGAGTCAATGGACAAGAAATTCGAGGCGATCGCCATGATGCCGGGCAATTAGGTAATCTGCAAGGCACCCCGCCCCGAAGAAATGCAGGGTCCCAGATATCGATCGCACCTCGTGGCCTCGTGCTCGTCACGTCTGGACTCGACCATGACTGTCGCCAAACATCCACAACGTTGAAGTGTAACATGGGGAGCATGATCAGAGCATCACGACTGCTCGTTGTAGAACACTGCAAGCCCCGGTAATTGAAAGATTCAACGGCATCGTATTTGCATAGAAGCATTGGAAACCTCGCCGTGAGAGACCAGACAGAAGCCAGAGGACATCGCAGATCAGGACCGCGGCTCCTTGATCACCACTCCACTCGGAATGTCCGTCTCTTCTCTGTTGATAATAGCAGGAGTGGCGTCTGGCGCATCGCTCGCTGACGCGATCCTGCTTCCGGTTTCATTCCCACTACCCGTCCGGTTGCCCGCTGCTGCTGCAGCACTCAGCCTTTGGTCCAACGCTTTCAAAGCTAACGCCCTCCTTCTTTCCGCCTCCACCCTTCTCCCTCCATCCACCTCACCACCTCCGGCGATACCGGGTAACTCTTCCGGCCTTGACGCAAGTGCGCTTTCAACATCCCCCGTTGAGAAAGGCGTGCATAGCCTCATCTGCACCAGGAGATCGTAAATCCCATCCGTCACCGGCGCCAGAAATGGATGCATTGCATCCGGAAAGAACGCCACAAACGCAAACGTATCGCTTGCATCGCCTTGGACCTTCGGCAAGGTCGTGTCATCTTCGCCACCGCTGAGTCGGAAGAAGCGGAGGTAGATCCAGCTGGTAAGGAATCCGAACAAGCTCAACCACAGCGCGGTGTCGGTGCCGAGTAGTGGGCCCGAGACGATGTTGGCGAGGGTGAATAGAGCGGGGAAGTGCTTGATGCGGATGCGGAGGGTGTTGCGAAAGAGGGAGACGGTGTGCTCGGGGACGAGCTGTTTCAGGGCGACGAGAAAAGCGGCTTCGAGAGCGAGGAGCCCTTGCAATGGGGTGGGACTAGGACAACGGATCAGGATACGATCGAGTGCGAGTGAGGGATGATGAAGATACATACTGATCTGGTGTGGAAGAGATGGCATGCCATAGGGCATAGATGAAGAATGTGAAGACGTTCGGTAACATTGTGACGAAGAGTACGAGCTTGGCGAACTCTTTCCCTCCCCATGCTCGCTCGAGGTAGCGGCCTCCGAACCATACCACCACGGCGCTGATGCTTAGGCTGACGACATTATTCTCGACCAACGCCGCGGTGAGGAAGGTCCAGGGATATCGTAGGCTGTGAAGAGGCACCAACACCAAGTACGGGACAGCCCATTGCGGATCGGAGAGGTAGTTGGTCGGTGTCGTGACGCCAGTGGTGATTGAGTCGACGGAAGCGCTCCATTTGCGGAAACGCTGGGTTGCGTTCAAGGCGGACAGGGCGAGGATGGCGGCGAGGAGGGCGCGGGTGGACGGAGGGAGGTTGAGTCGAGGCATGGTGTCAAGACCACAATGGGCGTGGATTGTGTCCTATCATGCCATCATGTGTCTAGGAACGATTCGCGACATGTATCGCCATATCATCCTCCATCTTCGCCAAGCATGTCGTTGATGCGGCTCCAGCTGTTTGTAGCTGCAAGGGTCGCGTTCGCTTACCCCAGTCTGTCGGGTGGATCTCGGACGGGCGCTCCCGTCAGATGATCTCCTCTCGCCCCCGTGATCGCTGGTTGGTCTGGGACATTGACGGCACACCTCGTGACACGCACATCCATCCGCGTACCTCATCACCCTCATCCAACATTTCGCAACAAGTCATTGCACCACCGCGACCCAGCCTCACCGCATTGAAACATCACGCTTTCGTTCATGCGACCAGCCAGCATCACAATAGCTTCGCCGGATCTATGCAACCATGGCCCTCCACTCCGACCACGTCAACTACCTCGTCTTCCGCTACCTCCAGGAGTCCGGCTTAGAGAAGACCGCACGATCACTGCACGCCGAATGGCAACGACCCTACGAACACCGCGACCCGGAAAGCCTTCCTTTCGCACCGATCATACGCCGTGGAGAACTGATTTCGGTGCTGCAGAACGGACTCTGGCATGATGAGTTACTCGCACAGGTCAACTCCACGAAAGGAAACGCGACCAGAAAACAGTTCCGATGGACGGCGATCGATCCTCGCGGGGTTCTGGCCGAGGGTGCGGAAGGGCAGCACGCTTTGTACGAAAATGGGACGGTTCCCTCGAGACCGAGTACTGGCGAAAAGCGTAAGAAAGGTCGATTACTACAGTCGGGCATGCGCGCACCGGATGAATTTCCGACGCCACCGCCGAAACGAGTAAGGCGGAGTGAAGGGAGCGAGGGCGTACACTTGAATGGGGAGCGAGAAGCGATGGACGTGGATGCCGCGTCGCCGTCCCTGATGGACGCGGAGGGAGAGGATGATCCTGACGTTGTGTCGCCGGAGGGGCAGGAGGTGATGGAAGTGCCGGAGCGGTATGACTCCATGGACGTGGCCACGCAGACGGATGTCAAGGCCGGAGTGAAGACGAGTACGATGTATTGGTCTGTCGACAAAGCGGACGCGACGATCCTACATGGCGCTTGGAATCCTAGTCCCGAGCAGGGTAAAGTCGAAATGTTGTTTACGGGAGGAGAATCGCTGTGTCGATTCTATGGGGTGCCGGCAGCAGACATGGACAGCAGCAAGCAGCCGCTCTCGCGCGAAGATTTCCAGAACCTACCCCCAAACTCCGTCATCACAGCCGCAGCCTGGCATCCCCGAGGTCAACGAATGGTATGCGCGGTCGATAGTGCGCGCGGACACCCGCCTGAGGAGGGTATCGTCGGGCGGCAAAGTCTCATCGAGCACACCCTGGACGGGCACAGTACAGCCCTGAGTTTCGGCTTGCCCACGCTCGAGCCTGGAGGGATCGTGTTGTGTGTTCAATACAATATCACCGGCACCCACCTTCTCATCCTCCGCACAAACCTCAAGACTAGCCTCGTGCAGGTCTGGGATACGCGACACCACGGCGATGCCAACGATACCGAAACTGATCCTTACACCAGCGCAATCGCTGAACCTATCGCGTGGCATATCTACGACCGGCAAGTCCTCGACGCCTGCTGGGCGACGCACGATCAGTTCGTCGTGACGGGGGAAGAAGGTTGGTCGAGTGTACACGCGATCGACAACACTGCCCCACCAACACCGACCAGTGTCACGACTGAGACGGTCACGAGCCGTGGTCTACTCGAGCAAACCCATCACCTTGATCCGGACCAAGACAAGAAGAGAAGCTGGAGTCGAGTCTGCGCCCCCTCGGACGCATCAGGGCGAGTGGCGCTCGCGTCTGCCGACGATCGTACGCTGATGTTCGCCGCGACGGCCCGTGGAGCCCCTGACGACGGTTCTCACGCGAGTGTCAACGTGGTGGACTTGCCTGGTACGCTGAAAGGCATGGCGTTCAGACCTGTACAGTCCAATCCTGAAGACGGAAACGACTCGGCAGAGACCACCCTCTTCCTCGCCACCGCGTTCGAAGAAGGCTTTTGCACGCTCTACTCCGCCCGCTGGCTCGGCTCGAGATGTCTGAGCTCCACCGAGTGCGCGCGCGTCCGGCTGGCGGAAGGCCAGCCCGCCTTGGCCTTGGCCTGGTCGCCGGATGGCGATCACTTGGCCGTGGCGGGGACGGATGTCGTCCAGATCTGGGACGCGGAGTCCTTACTGGACGCGAAGCAGCGTCCGCACCAGCCGGAGGCAGTCGTGACGTGGCGATGCGATGCGCTCGGGGTCTGGAAGCATGAGGAGGAGGAGCTCGCGCGCGCAGGGGACATGTCGTGCGAGCCGAGTCTGAGCTGGAGCGCGGATGGGAAGAGGGTGGCGTTTGCGGTGGAGCGGCAGGTGAGTGTTTGCTACTCTGCGACGAACAGGTATGATGAAGTGGTGGTGTGCTGACTGGATTGAATTAGATCGCCGTCGTCAGTTTCCGGCCGCCGCTGCGTCGTGACCGTGACCGTGGCGGCAGTAGAAATCAGGATGCGATGCAGGTTGAGTAGTTGATAAAACCGAGTGGGCGGTAGCTAATTACTTCCACTGCCGACATTGCTTGGGTTGATGTTGATGTGTTCGATACCCAATTTGCTATTCGCCGTCACACATCAGGATACATTACTCCTTGAGCCTCGCATGAAGAGATTTTACCTACTGGGAAGAACAGCACCCTATCCCATCTAATCTACATGCTTCTCAAGAGACAGAGATGAACCTCCCAGCGTATAGAGGAGATCGCCACCGACTCATTCACCTGATCTCTCGCCCGAGGATGGCCTAGCTCTGGTGAGTTGATGGACATCATGAGTGTCGCAGACCCCCAGAACGAAGAAGAGTCCTACTCGCGATAGAGCAAAAGAAAGCCCCGATCCAAGACCCCTCGACGCGGCTCAAGCGTGGCGAATCATCTGAAAACCCCACCCCTTCCCTCTGGCTCTCTGCATGCATGCATGCACGCACACATTGCTTCGGGCGGTAATACACGCCCCCAACACGCAGCTACCCCCATGGCGCAAACATCCCACGCGCGCGCGCGCGTCGTGTGCACGAGGAAAGGGATTCTGATGGCAAGATGGGATTTCCCGGTTCGCTCGAACTTCACGCGTCCAGTCTTTTCTCTCAAGCCCAAAAAAAACCCCCAATATTTCCGCTCTTTTCTCTCGCGCATGGCTTTTCTCTTGGTCCCGGATCGTGCTTTGTTCCTGGCGTGAGAATGATCGAACGAGTGCAGGAGTTCGGTCTAGGAGGTACACTTTGGCATCTTAAGATGGGCGGGATATAGCCCACATCCTAGGTGGGGAAGTCGCTCCAGAACGGGAGTCGAGATCAGTCCCGTTCTGAGCAGTTCGTCCGGTCTATTTGCTTGTCGTTGGGGAGGAGGGAGGAGAGCGGTTGTGAAGGGAACCATGGGTCGGATGGGTTACGTTGAACTATAGTGGATCCTTCTTTATCTGTTGATAACGAGTGGTATGGAGGAGGGCCCGGGGGTGGGTGAGTGAGTGAGTGAGTGATATGGGGTGATATAGATTGTCGATCAAGTACTTATTAGAGATGTAGATTTACCTGGTTGTCGGGATGGAGATGAGGAGAGGGATTGGTGATGGTGGGTGGCGATGGGCCTGGATTGAGGAGGATTGTTGTTGTTGTTGTTGTGGTGATTGATGGATGTTCTTCATCACGGGCGGTCATGCTATCGTGCGTGTATACCTTTTACATGGTGCTTTGTAGACATCCACCTTGGGGCCATGACGTTGCAGGGTCGGATGACTTCCGATCTACAATGTACCCTCGGCCCCAACCGGAATGCGTTCACACCTGGGGATCACATGCAGGGACGGAGCTGATGAACAAAAGAAGTCCATTTCTTTTTCTTGTTGACGGTGATGATGGGTGGACATCCGCGAACGAGGGCCGAGGGTTCCAGGCTGTAAGTTCGTAACGGGTGTCGAGAAAGCATCGCTGGCCGTGGTCATACGGTTAGACGAATGCAAGACGCATGCTCGCTCGGTTTCCAGGCGCCGGTCTCGCCTTCTCGACCAACTCAACAACGGCCGACCGCCACGCAGCCTGCTCGTTCTCTCGATGGAGATCTCGCTCGCCCGGGCAATAGAACCAACTTAGTACCGTCCTTTCCCGGTCGCGCGATGGTCGTTAATAAGTCGAGTATAAGAGCTGGGCATTATTACAATCAGAAGGTCGAGTTCCGAACCGGGAGTTGGGGCGGAGGGGAGAGGACCGAGAGCGGATTAGGGGCGGGTCGCGTGACGGTGCGCCTCTTACTATACCGCCCTTTTTTCTCATGTTTCACACTTCACACTTCACACTTCACACTGCGATTGGCTCCGGCGTGGGAAGTCAGTAGACGATGCCCGGTATAAAGTGAAGGGCCAGCCACCGTTCAGTCAAAGCCGCTACAGTCCGCGCGCATCCTACAGTCCAGTCAAGTCAAGTCAAGTGACAGTGAAAAGGGACCTTCCCCTTCCTCATCATTACAGTATATCCTTCACTGTCCCACCCAACCCAACCC
>Ga0058704_10000133_pt1 | contig 39936 bp, 35 predicted proteins | sample AgamicMgSfe_FD_71363 | JGI IMG/M metagenome (GOLD analysis project Ga0058704, IMG submission 71363) | Agave microbial communities from Guanajuato, Mexico - Mg.Sf.e | ecosystem: Host-associated > Plants > Phyllosphere > Phylloplane/Leaf | place: Guanajuato, Mexico | collected 2012-05-30
CCCTTCCGCTCCCCACACCGCCGGTTTCCCGGGCCAATCTGCCGTCGACCCGCCGGCCGCCGCTTCCTCCACCAGCCGCACGTACAGCCGTGACAGGTCGGCCACGTGCACGTGACCCCAGAGCGTCTTGCCCGCGTTGACTTTAACCCCATGACCGCGCGAGAGCGTGGTGCGCGCCAGCTCGGGCACCTGATGCGAGCGCCGATTGCCCGGTCCGCGCCCCGCGCCGTAGATGGTGGGTGGGCAGACGATGGCGGTCTGGATGCGGTCGTGGTGATCCGTGCCGGCGGCCAGGACGATCTGATCGACGACACGGTGCGGCGCGTCGGCCGGGAGCGACGTCACTTCGTGCACGCCGGCAAGGTCGTCGTAGATTTTGTCCAGGGCTTCGCCGTACGTGCCGGAGCGGATGTCGTCGATGAGCAGGATGCCCGTGCCGGAGGTGTGGATGAAGAAGCCCGGGCGAGGAGCTTGGCGGGCGGCTAGGCCCCTGACGATGGCGTGGGCGGAGACTTCATGATCTGCGTTCGCGAAGTCTGCAACCATGTGATGCCCGATAGTCAGTCCATGCGAGTCATCAGATACCTAGATAGACAGGGAAGAACAGACTCACGACAAACCACATCCGCCTTCCCAGCCTCCTCCGCCAGCAAGTCTTCGCTATCCAGATCCCCATACACCAGCCTGATGCTCGGATAGTCTTTGACAACCTGGGCACCCTTGTCGCTATTGCGCACAAGACAGGTGATTTCGTATTCCGGGTGCGCGTGGGCGATGGCGTAGAGGGCGTCGCCGCCGATGTACCTGATCAGAACAGTCAATGTTATGCTGGTTTATTGTTATTGCGTTGTTTCATGGGTACATGTACATACCCGGTCGCGCCTGTGACGAAGAGTTTGGTCATGGTCTTCATAGTGGTTTCCTGATCTTTGTTTGGTGCTGTTGTTTTCTCGTTCGTGGTGGGATATGTGTTTGGTGTTGAGGCCAGCAGACACAGCAGCTGTTTCGATCAAGTGAAGCACCTACGTCAAGGAGTCACACATGCATGTGCTGACGGGAAGCTGCAAGGCTGACGAGATGGCAACCTCCGATGATAACGGGACTGTACCGTATGCCAAGAGGTCGAGGAAAGACAGAACCAAAGTATACGTACATAGGTACGTACATACGTGTTCAAATATGATAACAAGAGAGACAATCAGCGTCGTTCGAATTCTCCCAGCGCCTACGCTATCTACCAAAGATAACCTCACATCCCCCAAGACGCACAAACGTGCCAAACACAAACAGTAGACTCCCTCTCCCCAACGCCACACCTTGCACCATGTTCACGCCGGAACCCGAGCCGACTGCGCACTGACCTTCCGCAACTCCTCATCATCAATATGTGCCGCAACCATCCCGCCACCATCCACCTCCTCATTCCCGCGCTCTTCATGCTCTTCCGCACCCGCCCGCGCGTCCCTGGAGTAGGTGGTCGACGCCGTGGCCGACGACGCCTTGCGCGACGAGGTTTCTCCTCCATTCACCACCTCCAGCCCCACCGAAGGCGAAGGCGACGGACCGAGGACCGTCTTCCGATTCTCCCTCGGCCCGAGCGAAAAATCTTCGACGTCCGACTCCACCCCGCCATCCTCAGCCTTCTGCAGACTAGTCCCACTCCGACCCGGCAGCCGCGGCCCGATGACCGTCATACGCTTCCCCGAGTCCGGATCCCAGGAGGCGAGGTCGATGTAGGAGCGCGTCTCCGCCTCGAAGGAAAACTCCGTCGGCCTGGGCAGGGTGTCTAGCGCTGCTTCGACGTCCTGCTTCGTCAGACTTTGCGAGCGCGCGGTGTCCGAGCTCTCCGCCTCGCTTGCACTCTCGCCCTCGCTCTCCCCGCCCACCTGCGCCAATTCGCGCACGACCGGGCTCGACAGGGACTCGCTCCACTCCGCCCTCGACATCCGGCGCGAGCGGACTCGGCCGAGGACGGACTCGCTGCTGCTCTGGCGCCATTGCTGGCGCCGGATCCTCATGCGCTCGCTCGGCCAGTCGCTGTCGAACTGGATGACGGAGGCCTGCTTGCCGTGCAGGATGAACCGGCCCTTCTCCCGCTGTAGGCCCGGGGTACCTTCTGGAGCTTCGTCGCCGTTCTCCCCGCCGGCGGACCGTATCGTGCCGTCGCTCTCTTTACCCCGGCGGTGTTTGTGGCTGCCGCCTGCATGGCTGTGGTGGTGTGCGTCGCGCAAAGTCCTTTGCAGACTGCGTCGGACGCCTTTGCTCTTGCTGTCAGGCGTCGAGGTCGTCGGCGTACCGTCCAAGCTCAGCCCGAGCGGTGCTCCCGACACCGTCGATTCTGGTGTCCTTGACGCTCTGGCAAGCAACTGGACCTCTTGGGGCTCGATTCTCGACGTGGGCGCGGCGTGGTCCTTGTTGGCACTGGCTTCTGACGGATTCGAAGAGTCGAGGCGTTCGACTCGGTACACGCTCGACGTCGACGAAGCTTGCGACAGACTTCCGCGCCCGGGCGAAGAGACCGTAAGTAAAGTGTCAGCCACCGACACCCGGTGTTCGTCCGTCCTCTGCTGAGGGTCAAGCTGTGACGATACCAAGCCCAAACCCACGCCCGGCCTCGAATCGGTGGTGGACTCTGACTGCGTGCGGAGCACGTCAGTACCCATCACCGTGTCCACAGAGTCTGCAGTATTGCGCCTCGCGCTCCGACGACTGCTCGGCGACGTGGGACTCTGCGGCGGACTGCGCGCGGGCACGGGTGCGCTGGCCTTCGAGCCCAGCCGCAGCAAAGCAGACCCCTTGCCCTTCTTCGCCGTAGACTCATCCGCTTGTTGTTGAGCTTGCGCTTGCTGATCGATGCTGATAGATTGCAGCTCCACTGCCGGCAGACCATCTTGCTGCACGTCCATGGCCAAGATATCCCGATGACACCTCATGCGCCAGATGCTCCGCCTCGCCCACTTGATCATCGCGTCCGAGCGAGCCGCGGCGTGCATAATGTCGTCGCGAGACTTGGGCGCAATGGGTGCCAAGATCATCAAGTGGCGACCGGTTCGAAGCATCCCGTCAAGCTGCCGGCTCGCTTCCCCGATCTCCTTCTCCGTCTCGGCGATCTTCTGCACCATGATTTGCCGGCGGGCGGCCATGACTTGGCGCTGGAGCTGTGGGCTCAGGCCCCCGCGAGACACCGTTACTTCGCCAGTCGCCGTCTGCACCGAGCGCGTCGAACGCGTCGAGTTCAGTCGCTGAACGTCGCGCCTGCGCAGATCTTCCTCGTTCCCGCCCACCATACCACGAATGCGCACCCCCGCCGCCCGGAAGGCGGCCGCGTAGTTGATGAGCGAGAGCCATTCGTTCAGCTCGTTCTCGTTGTCAGCCAAAAGGACCTCTTCGTGCGCGCCGGCTCGGAAAAAGGTGAAGGCGTTCTTGTGTCTGTTGTAGGTAGAGTCCACCAGCGCCACGGCGTCGTCCGTCTTGATGAGCGCGTCGGGCTTGAAGTCATGCAGCGGCGGCTTGAAGATGACTGGTGTCCGAGGTTGACCGTGCTTCTGCTGCGCGACAAACTGACCCACCAAGCCCTTGGCCCAATGCGCGTTCTTGAACAAGTATAGCTGCGAACCGGTAAGCACGGCACCCCACTCCTGCCACGGCGAGCGTGTTTTCTTCTTCTTCGCCGCTTTTCGCCACAATGTCCCGATTTTGGTGATCTTGAGGTCGACGATGCCAGCTTGTTGCGTCTCGGCCGCAACGGGATTGCTGTTGCCGAGGTGACCTTCATAAGCCGCCGGTCTCGAGCGCGCAGAGATGATCTGCAGTACGCCGGTGTGTGTGAAGGCGCGCTGCAGATAGGTCGGGTCCAGACCGCCTTGACTCGTGCGGTAGTCGTACGGGTCGTCGAGAGTGATGGATTCCTTGATGGGAGGCCTGAGCAATTCGAGCTTGTGGTCGACAAGCAGGTTATACGGATCTACGGGGCCCGAAGGCTTCTTGCTGCCATCCTGGATCGCGCCCTTCAGCTTGCTCTTCTTCGGCTTGAACGGCAGGACGCGTTCGCCGTTGATGTCGACTTCTTCCTCATAATGCACGAACGGGGTGTAACAGATGTTGTCGTAGAAGCAAGCCAACACGTCATCGGCCACTTGCTGCCCGGAAGTGTTCTTAATGTAATCTCCCTTCTGCATTTTGCGCTTGTTGTTCTTATTGAAGGCGTCGGTGTGCAGCATCATGAGCGAGAAGGCAATGATGTAGGCCTGCTCGGCGGCGATGAAGATGCCGGGGTTGCACTCGTGGTACCGGTCAGCAAAGGCTTGAATGACGCGATCCACCTGCTGCGTCTCCTTCGGCAGTTCCGCTTCGAGGAGGAATTTGCGCAGTGACATATCGATGGGTTCGCCAAAGAAGCGGAAGCGTCGGGTGTAGCTTCGAAGGACCGATTGCGCGAACGGGTCAGATGATTTGGACAGGATCCCAGCGATCATGCTTCTTGCCACCGCCGCCTCGAGACGCTCTAGATACTTCCCCGGAGTATCTCCTTCTTCGCGCTCCGGTATCACCAGCGCTTCGCGGCTCATGGCAAAAGAGTTCGACTTGCTTCGGATGTCAGGTGACCCATGTCTGGGTGAGTGCGGATCCGAACCCTGCCTGAAGCGAGCCAGGTTCAGAAATCCGCCAAGGCTCGACCTTCCTGTTGTAGAGGTCGAGTTTCTGGCACTCCCATTCGGACCAGGCGGCATATCCATATCGTGCGAAGCGCGTCCGAAGGAGTTGGTGGTCGACACCCGCTCTCGCACACCTGCCTGGGCATGTGAGGGAGACGAAGAGTCCGGCGACTGTTGGCCATCGTTCCGCGACAAGTCTATGCCAGGTTCTGCCAATGATAGGGAGCTTCTCGCCAGAGTTGCCTGTGGGGACGGCAATGGAGGCAGTCGCTGTGATCGACTGTGTTTGGTCGGAGTGGCTGCTGTATACCTTCTCTGTAGAACGGTAGCAGGCGAGCTCTTCTCATTGGGGGTCTGCATCGAGCTAATGGAGCGTGCACTCGTGGAGGCACGCGGTGTTGCAGGGCCCACTGCAACGTCTTGCCCTCGGCTAGGAGGCGGTAACTTGGCAGGAAGCGGGAATAGCGAGGACTTACGGGTGATGTTTTTGTTGTTGTTGTTGCGCCGCGGGAGCTTGAAGAAGGTAGTGTGCGTTGAAACCGTGTGCGTGGTTGTGGTCATCGATCCGTAAACCTGGTCCCCGTTGCTATCGTCTGAGCGGGATGATTCAGAGAACCTCGGTTCTGGCACAGGAAGCGCAAGCGCGGACTGGGACACGTCGCCATACGAGGGAGGAGCGGCCTTGTGGTCTTGTTGGCTGTTGGCGGTATGCGTCGTCGCCAGCCGAGCGAGATCCTCTAAGCCCGTACTCCTCCCTTGCAAACCGCGCCATCTTGACGAGTGACCCTTTGTCCTCTCCTCCCTCTGATGCTCCACCGACTTCTTCCCGTTCTGCTCCGACGACTTCCGCGGCGACCGCAGCTGCGATGGCTTCCTTTTCGACATGGAGCGCTGGAATAACGATGGGCGCACGTGTCTTTCCGCCTCCTCATGCGTTCCGCTCGCTTCCATGGTTGGAGCGGTCCTCACAATGGCCGGCACCGTATCGTTTCCCGCCGACGACGGAAGCGGCGGCACGACGGTCTCCTTCGCGGCATCCTCTCGCGCTCGTAAAGCCAGATGGGACTCGGAAAAGTTCCTGAACTTCAGCAGGCTTAAACGCTTCGCCGCTTTTTTGGAGCCCGCTCCTGGCGCAGCATCCCCCAACACTTCATTCGGCTGTAACTCGTGTGAAAGCCGCGACGTGGCGACGTGATACTGACTGGCTGGCCGCGACGGGCTCGGCAGTTCCGGTTGAGAGGTACTAGACTCTGGCCGGGGCAGGTTTTGGTCGTCGGCTTTGATGTTCAGGATGTCGAGAACGCTGCGGCGACGCAACAGCAGGGGCATGACGGCCGGCAGGCGTGATAGTTGGTCGACTCATCTGCGGCACGCCGAGGCAGGTATAGGTATGCGAAACGAGCGTCCAGACGGAGAGAGGAATGGTTGGCGAGGAGGTATGTACAGGATTTCAATGCCGGCGGAGGATGGCGTTCGCATGGGTGGTGGGCGTGAAAGGCCGGGTTGTCGTGGAGTGGGCTGCGTAAGCCTCGTAGGGCTGCAACCTCCAAGCAACGGTGGCTGAAGACGATCCTTACATACCTATGTACCTAGCTCGCCCGAGGGACACGGGCCGCGGAACGAAGTTAGTAAGCAATCAGGCGTCGGAATGTGTGTTGTGTGTTTGAAATCTGGGTGTGCAAACGAGTAAAACAAAGGGATGAGCGAGTGGTGAACATGGTGCAGGTAATCACAAAGGCAGCGCGACCGCGTCGACTACTTCAGCTCGAGCAACAATGTGTAGGTAACGTTTACATGACCGCGCATATCGCTTTCCGGGATCACCACATCTCCCCAGCTATAGCCACGCGAGGCAAGCATCACGAAGTTAAGGTATTTGGGGAGCCGGAGGCGGAAGGACAACTTGTATTCACTGCGATCCGATATTCGATCTTGGCATGCAGTTGACATGCAGAGGCAGGAAGAATAAGGTAGCTGGGTATACTGTACCTGAGTCTCATGCCTCGTTTGCAGGCGATCAAGGCTCTTGCAAACACCTCGGAACATCATGCGTTATAGAGGTATAGGTAAGGTAACAGAGCTTGCACTCGAGAGGTTTAGGAAACAGTGCATACGGTACGTACTACCAAGTACATAGTACATAGGTACCTACATACGGTATGTACCAACCTACCTAGTTAGGTACATGTAGGTACATGTAGGTAAGGTAGGATAATAAGCTGCACCCCGGACTCACTCGTGCCCCACCATCGTCCAGGCAGCATGATAGCACTTCTTATCAAAACCCTTACCGGAACATGCATCGTTGACCAGCACACAACGTGAGCCCGAGTCGCCATGCGCTTCTCCAACGCAGCATTGCTAGCCCTGCCAGCCGCCTGCCTGTGTTCACTCGTTACAGCCATACCGTCCCCTCACGAGCAGTCCGCGCAACAACAGCCATTCTCGACCTCATCTCTGCCAGGACGATCGCAATGGAGGAGGCTATCAGGCCGACTCATCGGCTCGGTCTGGGGTGTGCCGACAGCGCAGCAGCAGCAGCAGCAGCAGCAGCAAAAGGGCAGAGGCGGAGGAGATGGACTGGACGTTCCCAGGCATGCTCCACCGCACACCTTGGCCCGGTATAGCGGCGACGTGGTGCTGCGGTTCAACATCAGCACGAACGCCGAGGCGAAGAGCTTGGCAGAAGCGGCAGACACTCTCTTGCTGGACGTGTGGGAGTTCTCGCATGACTGGGTGGATATCAGACTGTCCAAGGACATTGTGGGACCGCTGCTGGGCTTGCTCCCGCCGTCGCTCCAGACTTCACATACGCCACTGCTCGACGAACGAGAGCTGGCGCAGGCCATATACAACACTTACCCGCCACCGCGAGGCAGTCAACCACCTCAGTCTCCTCTAAACCCCCATAACAACCCCTCCCCGCTCCATGACCGACCCTTCAGCCCATCCCTACGCCAATCCAACGCACCCGAGAACAACGTCTTCTTCTCCGACTACCAGCCCCTCTCCGTCATAGAACCCTGGCTCCGTCTCCTCTCCTCGCTCTTCGCGACCCACGTCCGCACAGTCCACATCGGCGTCTCTTCCCAAGGCCGCAGCATCCTCGGCCTGCGCGTTGGCGTACACCCCACCAACGACAACGACGCGCACGCACCAACACGCAAGACCGTGCTCGTCATCGGCGGCCAGCACGCGCGCGAGTGGATCAGCACCAGCACCGCCAACTACATCGCCTACAACCTCATCACGTCCTACGGCAAGGACCGCCACATCACTAAGCTCCTGGAAAATTTCGACTTCGTCTTCATCCCGACCCTGAACCCAGACGGGTACGTGTACACCTGGGAAACCGACCGTCTCTGGCGCAAGAACCGGCAGCCAACCACCCTCCGCTTCTGCCCGGGCATCGACCTGGACCGCGCGTACGGCTTCCACTGGGACGGCGACGCGACGACGGCCGGCAACCCGTGCTCGGAGAGTTTCGCCGGCGAAGAGCCCTTCGAAGCGACCGAAGCCCAGCGCCTAGCAGCATGGGCCCAGAACGAAACCGAGGCCAACAACGTCGACTTCGTTGCCTTCCTCGACCTGCACAGCTACAGCCAGCAGATCCTGTACCCGTACAGCTACAGCTGCGTCGCCACGCCGCCGGGGCTCGAGAACCTCGAAGAACTCGCCATAGGTCTGGCGAAAGCGATCCGCATCGCGCACGGGCACGAGTACGAGGTCATGCCCGCGTGCGAAGGCAACGTCGCGTCGGCGGCCAACCACGACGGCCGTCGGCCTCTGTGGCCCCGCCTGGAAGCCTCGGGCGGCTCGGCGCTGGATTACTTCTACCACGAACTGCGCGTGCGCTACGCCTATCAGATCAAACTGCGCGATCGCGGCATGTTCGGTTTCCTGCTGCCGAAGGAGAACATCGTGCCGGCCGGCAAGGAGATCCTATACGCCGTGTTGTATCTGGGATCGTTCTTGAGCGAGGTTTATGTGGACCAGGCGGTGGAGGTGGAGGCTGGGAAGGAGGAGGTCGCGAGCCCGCCTGTAGAGCAGATAGACGCGTCTGGTAGCGCGGTTGCTGAGGGCGCGGGTGAAGCGGACGAGGACGGCGAGTGGGTTTGGGTGGAGGAGGAGATGGGTGCTGAGGATAAGGTGCGGTGGGAGCTGAGGAGGCGAAAGCGCTGAGGCCATCATGATCTCCTTCTGTATTGTGTACATTTGTACTTCTTCGCACTCTCGCTCCAACGCTCGCTCGTCAATGCAGGAAATAGGTGTGGCAGAAAGCACTTGTGTACTCTCATACAATACTGTAGTCACGAGTCTCTATGGCTGTGTACACATGTTACTTGGAAGCATCGGGAACAATGATGCTACACTCCAGACTCGGTCATTTCTCTCGAATCGCCGACATGCGGTTGCGAGCAAAGCAGTATCACGTGAAGGGATGAACAGCGATCGGTGTCACGTGGAGGATGTCCAATCGGGCAATACCAAACAACACCCTTAAACCTTAGCTTTGTTTGAAAAGTCCAGGAGCAGCAAACTGCGGAAGGTCAATGGGGAAGGGGGGAGGGGCAAGCATGTCGAGGTATTCTAGGAATAAGTAAATTGTAAAAAGACAATGGCACCGCATCCCGTTGCATCTCATTTATCTCCTTTTGTTTCGGAGAAAAGAGAAAAACGCTCGAATCCATTCCGCAGTCAACGCCCAGCATCATCTACAAGGTTCTCTTCGAGCAATTACTGATACCGCTGCCGCCATTGCTGCTGCTGCTGCTGTCGACGACGATCAGAGCCACCGCAGAAAGACGACGACGATGACGACGTAGGTGATAGAGGCTGTAGGGCGCGCTGTCGATCGTAGGAGCGGGTACGCCGGCCGTGGGCGAGGATCTTGGACCAGAGTCGGACGGCGTCAATCACGATGCAGCAGACGCGCTACTTCTGCATCATCAGCTGCACGAACTCGTTGTCTATGCATTGATCTGTTAGCAGCGGCTCGTAGGAATGCACCGTGTGGTAAGGCCGGTGCACATCACGGTCAGGCGATCGATCGACACGTACAATCAATCCGGCCATCGCCGTCCTGGTCAGCCTCGCGGATCATCTCGTCGACCTCGTCGTCCGTCAACTTCTCGCCAATGCTTGTCATGACGTGCCTCAGCTCGGCAGCGGAAATGAAGCCGTTGTTATCGCGGTCGAAAACCTTGAAAGCTTCGCGGATCTCCTCCTCCGAGTCGGTGTCCTTCATCTTGCGCGCCATCATGGTGAGGAACTCCGGGAAGTCGATGGTGCCGTTATTGTCGGCGTCGACCTCGTTGATCATGTCTTGCAGTTCCGACTCGGAGGGGTTCTGGCCCAGCGAGCGCATCACGGTGCCGAGTTCTTTGGTGGTGATTTGACCTGTGTTTCAGATGGGTCAGCCCATTGGGACTCGAGTTGGATTTCCGGCGAATCGTACCATCGCCGTCCTTGTCCTAAACAGAGTAAGCGTGTTAGCCTCGTCACCGCGATCGACTGCGCGCACTGAATTGGACTTACGAAGAGGGAAAAGGCCTCCTTGAACTCGGACACTTGCTCTTCGGTAAGGGCGTCAGCCTAGCGTGATACCATCGTCAGCCATCTTCATCGTGTCGACCGTCTCCCCATGTGGTATGTTATATTGTGTCCCTGACTGTTTCTCGCCATGTGCCCAGAGTGGGGGTCGTGGGGAGCATATCTCCATCGTACCATGTTTGCTGCGGTTGAGAGTACCCGGGGTTGATGCTGTAGGTGTGCGCGCGTGTCTACTCGATCGGTCGTCGCTCAGAGCGTGGGCTGGAGGGTAGGTACACTGTCAGGAGAGGGTGGGCGGAAGAGTTGTATGGGTGAGTGATGATATGCGAAAGTCGAAGCAGCCTTGGATCAGGTGGGGACAAGCTGAGATGAGAGAAGGTTTCATGGGGGGGCAATCGCTAAAGACTGCGCGGAAACGCCCGAACGCGGAGCGTCGTCCCCTTACCTCCATTGGTCATATATCTTCGCCCCCGTAGTTCTGTCACTAAAGCTCGCAGTAACAGCAACATGAATCAATAGGTGGCCTAGAGGTCGACGGCGTACATGCGACCATCCATGGATGCGTTATGAGACCAACTCAATCTAACGCTGGATGCAAGTATAGCACACGATGAGCGCGAGACGACTCGGGCATCCACGCGCTACATCATGTCGCTATCATCGGCGGACAAGCTAGGCGCCTGGCGTGATCGCACCAACCTGTCTGTCCCTTTCGAACATCCACGAGTATCACATTCACGCTGACTATACTATGATCGTAGCTTCATCAGTTACCGTCAGTCATATGCCCACCACCCAGCCAAGCGTACCCGCTACAATGCCCCCAGCAATGGCAGTGCACGCTTCAGCGACGACCCCGACGAGGAGCGCGCCGGCCTCATGTCCAACGTGGAAACCGACGGCGACGCGGTCATCGAGATGGATCTCCTTCCGCCCCGTTGGCTCGACATCCAGGACGACATCACAGCCCACCTCGCCGAGGTCGCGAGCAAGATGAAGAAGTTGGAGCAGCTACACGCCAAGCACGTCCTCCCCGGCTTCGACGACGAGAGCGTGAAAGCGAAGGAGGAGCGGGAGATTGAAGGCCTGACGCAGGAGATCACGAGACGGTTCACGACGTGTCAGAATCGGATCCGCAAGATCGACCAGCTGGTACGGGAGCAGGTGCAGCAGCAGGGCGGGAGTATAGCGAAGGCAGACGAGACGATGGCGAGGAACTTGAAGATCTCGCTCGCATCGCGGGTTAGCGAGGTGAGCACGCTGTTTAGGAAGAAGCAGGCGGCATATCTCAAAAAGCTGCGTTCCTTAGGTGGAATGAGTACACCACTCGACAACCGGGCCGGTACACCCGTCTCGCAGAACCCCTACACCGACCCCGCGATGATGGAGTCCGAGACGGATCGCTCGTCGGCTCAATCCACGCTTTTGCAGACCGCGCAAGTGAGGAGGAGGACCGGGGTGATGGATGCCGCGATCGAGCAGCGAGAACGGGAAATTGAACAGATCGCGCAGGGTGTCATCGACCTGTCGAACATGTTTCAGGAACTGAACAGCATGATCATCGACCAAGGCAGCTTGCTGGACCGGATCGATTACAATGTGGAGCGAACGGCGGAGCACGTCAAGGCGGCGGAAAAGGAGTTGAAGGTCGCGACAGGCTATCAGAAGAAGAGTACGAAGAGGAAAGCGATCTTGTTGCTCATCCTTCTCGTGGTGGGAATGTTCATCTTGTTGTTAATAAAGCCGAAGAGGAGGAGCGCGCAAACTGCGCCAGTGCCCGGTGAGCCTGCGTCTCCGATTCAGCTAGGGAACGCACTGCCACCCAGGTTCGTGGAAGCGCAGGATTCGGTCGAGATGCCCCACACACATGTCGGTTCAAGAAGACGCTGGGAGTGGAAACAGCGACGTCGGCGCGGCGGCAGGTGGAACGGATCATCACTAATGGCATTATAATTCGTTTCTGCAGACACCATTTACGTGTGCCATTCTGTATCATCACGCCCAGCACCTGGCTCACGCTCTCGCCACCGCCACCCTGCTACTCTTTCCGCCTCAGTTCGTCCGCCGCCTGCACACACTCCCTCGCCATCTCTTCTTGCTCGTCCGTCTGACAGACCAACACGCGATGCTGAAACCCCTGCCTCCCCACATCCACCACCACCTGATCACTCGGCTTTGCATTCACATCCTCGTCCAACCCGAACCCCAAACACGCCACCTTCTCCACCACCGCCCGCCGCAACTGCGCCCCTTTCTCGCCGATTCCACCCGCGAACACCAGCGCATCCACCTGCCCTCCCAGCTTAACATAGTACGAACCCACAAACCCCACGATCCGATCGACGAAAATGTCAAACGCCAGCTTGCACTTCTCGTCGCCTTGCTCCGCCTTGGAACTGATCGTGCCGAAATCCGTCGTTCCAGTCAACGCCGCCCACCCGGATTTCTTGTTCAGGATATCCTCCGCTTGCGTGATGTGCATGTCCTTGGTGCTCCCCGGCGCGGGGTTTCCCGCGTCGTGCGTGAAGTGGAAGATTAGCGAGGGGTCGACGTCGCCTGATCGCGTCGCGCCGGGCAGTCCAGATAGAGGCGTCAAGCCCATGGTTGTATCGACGCTCTCGCCGCCGCGGATGCAGCAGGCCGAGGCGCCGGAGCCCAGGTGCAAAGCGATGATGTTGAGATCGGCGAGGGGTTTGCGGATGTGGTCCGCGACAGCCTTTGCGACGAAGGCGTAGGAGAGGCCGTGGAAGCCATACTTGCGGAGTTTGTTCCGCTCCGCGACGGCCGGGTCGATGGCGTAGGTGCGCGTCGCGGTCGGCATGGTGTGGTGGAAGGCCGAGTCGAAGAACGCGATGTTGCTCGCGCGCGGGCATTTCTCGTGCACCGCTTTCACGATCGTCAGCGCGCCCGCGTTGTGCAAGGGCGCCAGGTCCGAGAGCGCTTCCAGGTGGTGGTAGGTGTCGCGATCGATGCGCGTGGGTTTGTCGTAGTCGGCGCCGTGCACGACGCGGTGGCAGGCGAACTCGATGTCGTTGGCGTGTTGGAGCTCCGGCAGGCCGGCGTCGTTCACGAGGTGCTTGAGGATGTACTCGAAGGCGCTATCCTGCCCGGCGATGTCGTCGAGCTTTCGGTCCCTGATGTGCTCGTCGCCTCGGTCATATTTGAGTGATGCCGGTGGTGCCGTGAGACCTGCGACTTGGATCACAGCGAGTTGCTTGGGGGCGGCGGTGGGGTCGGTGTAAGTGAAGACGGAGACTTTGACGGAACTTGAGCCGGCATTGATCGCGAGGATGACTTTGTCGGGCATGATTGACTGATTTCTCTCTTGTGGTATGGGAGAAGGTATGAGAGGGAATGGAACGTATCACCTACATCCACGGAACCAATGTTGATTTTGACTTCCAACGTGTTGCCGTTCGTGCTGCCGCATGTGAGAGTGCGATGTGACGTCGAAGGGTTGGGTGAGAGCAGGTGCATGTGGAGCTTTCCACCCGCCGCTCCCGGTCAGGGTCGAGACCACATCACCCATACCAATAACACAGAATACTACAGGTACCGTGGTGGACCACATTCAAGTTGACGCCTTCCCCTATCGATTCCGCGGGACAAGAGATCATGGATAGGCGATCGAGACGCGCTGACAACAACACCGCCCGATAGACACAGCCGAGATGAATAGGTTGCCTGATTGACCAAGTCTCCGATTAACAGTCTTGACTTGCCACGACCTGCTATTCTAAACAGACCGTCGTACCGTTCCCTTTTCCTGTCTTGTAAATCAAGTTGGGTGGTGAACCATTGTCCGTCTCGAAATCATAATGACCTCAGGCAGCGATACCTTTCAGTCGGACCACGGGGCTGTGTCACACTACAACCGCCGGACCGCTCAAGAAACCGACAGACAGAAGCACTGTCTTCGGATGCGGCGATGCGGTGCCATCACTGCGGTCATCGTCGTGCAGGAGCACAAAATAACGAACGGAGCAGGTGGCGGTCGGTGCCAGCCTTACTGTCTGGCCGCAGATTGACAGGTTTTGGCAACGAGCAAGCGATGAACCGAGTGCGGTGGATAATAAATGAGCTCCCTCATGTTTTGAGGACGTAGACGTACTCAATAGCGTACTCAGCCTTGTCAAGCGCCCGGAAATTTTCACTTCTGCCGATGCAAGAACTTCTCAAGCTCACCAGCCAGGATCTGGTGCACATGGCTCGTCATATGTCCTGTATTGAACCAACTAGATCACGGTTATCAGCAACCCACACCCCTTGGACCAAATATAACACGGCGAGTACTCACAAATACTGGTTCAACGGCAAACAACCATACGCCGCCGGGTCGGAGTCAATGTCCGGCTGATCGTAAGCCGCACAATAGCCCGTAATATTCCGGATCCCATACTCAGCCGCGTTGTCCATAACGCCGTTCAGGAAGGTCGTCGTGTCGAAGACCATGACGGTCGAATCCGGGTGCTGCTTTCCGAAAGCGGTTGAGTGGTTGGACAGTGCCTGATCGTACCATTCGACCATCGTGGAGTTTGGCCGTGGCCCAGCCGCTCGGACGACGTTTCCCGGTGTCCGGTTGAGAGGCGGGAGCATCATGAAGAGGTAGTTCTTATACCCGAGGTCGTAAATCGACTCGACGGATTGGAACAGAGTCGTGATCAGCTCGTTATAGAAAGTAGGAAAGTCGACATCATAGTTTGCCGAGTCGCCAATATCATTGATACCAATCCAGATCCCGACGAGCGACTTCGACTGATCGACGAACTTAGACAGAACCGGATCGGCGTATTGCACGAACTGTCTCGTCTGATTCACCAGCGAAACGGTGAAGTTATGGTGGAGTGGGGTGTACTCAGTACTGATATCGGCGCCGGCGAACGCGAAGTCCCACAGCTGCTTCTCGCAGTCTCGGGGGTTGGTGAGGCCCGGTTTCAGTCCACAGCGCGTGATGTACTCGACCCAGTTGGGCCCGCCTTCGGCCGTTGCGGTCTGGTTCTGCACGATGCGGTCGGAGAGCAGGGTCGAAGCGTCGAAGCCGAAGTCGTACGCGTCGCCGATGAAACTGTAGTTTTGACGGCCATGAGTGCCCTGAACGTAGGTGTACGAGTCGCCAAAGGCGATGAGGTGTTTGGTATTTGCCCAGCTGAAATCGTGCTTGTGTGGCGATGGGTGGGAGCTCGTCGTTGTGAGTAAAGCAGCACAAGCCGTTATCATTTTGATGCTGAACATTGCTTTGAAGAGGTTTGGCATTGGGTAAGGCAGGGACGTGAAGAGGGAGATGCTTGACACCAAGTGTCCATGTTGTATAGATGTCATGCATAGAGAGGACGGGGATGGACAAAGGGAACGTGATTGGTGGAATCTAGCCAAACCTCGGGAGGAAGAAAGCGAGCTCTCCATTCCGCAGTACTCCTCCACGCCGATCGTCCATGTCGTGCAGGGCGAGACTCTCGGGATATGCCACTTTACCTATGCGTTGTATCGTGTATATACAGTCTAGCCGGGTATCGTAAGAAAAGAGTTCGTCCATCCCTTACCAAGCCGTGATGTCGTCGACCTCGGCCTCGCCGAATGTGCTGGCCTTCGCCTCCTGCGGCTGCTCCTGCTGCGGCGGCCAGTTCACAGGCGTCCGCGCCATGATGTCGGGAAGCTCACGGGTCAAGAACTCCAGTAACAGCCCGTTGACTTGCTTGAACTCGAGCAAGAACGCGTCGTGGCCTTCCGGGCTGTCGATCTTCTTGAGTTCGCTGTTCGGGATCGCGGCCGCCAGCTCTTGCTGTTCAGCGTACGTAAACAGACCGTCGGACTCGATGCCGAGAATGAGGGTGGGTTGCTCGATCATCGCGAGAGCTTGGTTGAGCTGCTCCTGCGAAGGCGACCCGGACGTATCTGTCCGCCCTCTCGCGACATCATGCGTGTCCAACTTCCGTGTGATGGCGATGTAGCAGTTGGCGTCGAAGCGCTTAATAAACTTCTCGCCTTGGTATCGCAGATAGGATTGAGCGGAGTAATACGTTGATATCCGCTTGTTTTTCGGCGGCGGCGGACCCGGCAGGAGCGTCGTGCCGGAGAACTGAGGGTCCATGACTGTCGCCATGGGCGATTCGGCCACAGATGGAACGGGGTCACCGGCCTTGCCAGGTCGCGGTGAACCTGCGTTTCGGTGGCCTTCATTGTGAATCGCAAAGTGCTCGTTGGATGGTGGACCAGGCCGAGCGGACCCGTTAATGTTCTGCTTCTTCGTTGGGTCGGGCGTGTTACGGCCGAAGCGTGTTTCGAACGAGTCGCGACTTCGATATGTCAACAGCGCGGACATACGTGCCGCTCCGAGTCCAGCGTAAGGGGGATCGTCGAAGGGGTAGTACCCGTCCTCGTACCGCGGATCGCTATAGATACTTTGCCGCTGCGCCTCGCCCCAACTGATGCCCCAAGCGCTGTATCTCGCGGATGTGGCGATAGGTATGATTGTGCGAACGTAGTCCTTGCCAAAATAGGCGAACTCTAACACAAGCATACCGCCCATGGAGCCCCCAATAACCGTCGCGATCCGCTTTACGCCGAGATCGTCCAAGAGAAGTTTGAAGATGTTCACATCGTCCCTGATCGTCGTCAACGGAAACTCAGGCCCGTAATGCTCGTTCCCTGGTGTACCATCCTTAGCCGTCACCGGGCTCGCACTGCCGTAAGGACTGCCCAGGCTGTTGATGCACACGACGAAGAACCTCGACATGTCAAATGCTCTTGCTCCTTTCCTCTCATCGCCCGGTCCACCCAATAGTGGTCCCCACCAGTCCCCCACATCGGCGCTGCCAGTCAAGGCATGACAGATGAGCATCGCATTGTCACGCTCGGGCGAGAGGGTGCCGTACGTCTTGTATGCGACATGGACATTGTGGAGAAAGCCACCGGACTCGAGCTCGAAGGAAGGTATCACAGCGATCGACTGGTCCGGTATCAGCTTGATGAATGGGTTTTCGGGCTGGTCCTGAGGTGTTATCCGTCCTGTTTGACGGTCAGCAACGCTATAGATACATGTATTATGTGAGTGATCTACGGACTGTATTTGGCGCCATTGGGTGCAGAAGGAACGCCGTTAGACGCAAGACCAGCCATTACTTTCGCTCGTGAGACTGCTTGAATGCAGAGTCATTGCCATCAATACCTGTAGAAACTCTCCCACTCGCCTTGTTCACTGTTCATTGTCGGCAAACGTTCGGCCCGCTGTGGCTGACAGCAGCCACAAAAGGAATCGAGTCACATGACTTACGTCTCAGTTGGAACGACCCAATGCAAATCACGGGTGACAGAGTGAATTCAGTACATAGTACTGATGGGGTACCACAATAGCGTTACATACTTCAATTTGAGCGCCGAAGTAGCTCATTTACCATGCAGCAGACATGTTTGACGTTAATCCTGGTTCCACGAATAACTCCCTCAATGGCCCAAATGCGGATCCAGTCTCTCTCCCGTCCAAGTCGTATGATGACCGTGAATCAGACCCTCCTTCCCAGCAGCAGCCCCGCCGCCGAGTCCACCCGTCAACGAGCCCTGGCCATCACCGACCTCGGCGCGCGAGCCACCGACGTTTCCAGACGTCGACGAGAGCGACGGGTCGAACTGCTCGCCAGCAGAGCGTAATGAGCTGTCACCTAGGCCTCGGTCGGCAGTGAACCCGGCTTCAGGATCGCCAGTGATGCGCGGCCCGTGTCCTCCGCTATGCGCTCCACCAACGGCAGTCCTGTCGTCCGAGCCGGCAGTCTGTGCATATCGATCTTCGCCCCGTGTACCGAGGGCTCCGACACCAGCCCCAGCGACGGCACCAGCGCCACGTGCCTCTTCCTCCCGACGGGTTCTGGCATACGGATCCTGCTGCTGTCCAGAGGCAAACTGATCTTGCGTAGACGAACCTCCAGCAGGATAACCCGAGGCACCACCAAGCTCGCGCTGCTCAGCCTCCTCGCCCCTCCGGACCGCCTTGCTCGCGCCCGGGTAGCCGCCTGCGTCGTGGCGGGTATACTCGTCTCGGCCGACAGCAGAGCCAGTCGCCGCAGTGTCTCGTGCACCTCGACCGGTAAAACCCAGCTCGCGCTCCTCCCGCTCCGCCGCCTCGCCTCTGCGAACCGCTTCGCTCGCGCCCGCGTACCCGCCCGCATCCTGGCGAGCGTAGTCGCTGTCTCGCAGCTCCTCGCCACGTACGGCCTGCGAGCTAGCAATCTCATTCGGCGACCGCTCCAGGCCGGTCGTCGTTTGCGAGGGTTCCTCTGCAGAATGGTGTCCTCCGCCCTGGGAGCGGTGCGCGCTGTCGCCGCCTTGCATGCGGGTTTGCATGTGGGCGGGGAGAAAGCCTCGTGGATCCATGTTGGCGTGGTTTGTTGTCGTATGTTGGGGTTAGAATTTCGTGTAGAAAGATCATCTTGCTCACGGCGAACAGGATTGAGAGTGGGAGGGTAGGAAAAAGGGATGAAGGTATACCTTCACAGACGTCTGCTCCGACCAGGCCATACAGGGGTGCACGACCAAAAGCAAAGTCAACTATGACGTCGGACGTGACCTGGAGTGTCCACTCCAGATACACAGTCACATCACATGTGCACAACTGCAGTGGACAATTTGATGTGTACCTACCTAGGTATACAACTTGAAGATGACATGACGTCCCGAGGATCTTCGTCTGCTTACGTCGCGGCGGGGATGCGAAGATCTGAGGTGGAGATCCCGTCTTCCGTACGAAGCCGTGCCGTCTCTAAAGTTCACTCTGTCATGTGACCATCACACTACCTCATAGCACCTCCTATTCAAGCACCGCATGACAGATGAAAGACACAAGAAACAACAAAAGTCCCCCCACGAAAGGCACAAGGAGAGATATTCATGACTCGAAACAGCATCAGCAGAAGGTGGAACTTGGCGTACAGTACAAACGTGCCGAAAAAACGGGCTACACATAGCCTAGAACGGTGATGGTAACACCACCACCACCTTGCTGCTTTTTCTTCACGCCTTCATACAGTATCCTTGCTGAAGGCGTGGGGCCATGATCGAAGGTGCCCATACCACATCCGTCCGCGCCGCTTGCCGTCTCATGACTCCCGTCCATCACCAAGTCGTCCCGTGCTTTTCACATTACTTGCATATCCTGGTCATCTGGGTGTCCCCCTTCACCCAACATAGTTCTTTTTCTTGATTTATGATGCTTGCCTTTGCTTTGTGGTTGTGGCAGGTGGTGTTTGCTCGCAAGCGATGCCGGCATCAGCGTTCTAGAAATCCAAAAACAGCTTGCCGTGCCTAAAGGTACTACGTGTCAGCAGTCTCGCGCTTCACATCAGGGAGGGGCACATCTGCACTTACGGATCATCGCCCTGCGCGCCATACGCCTCCGTCTCCTCCGGGTACTTGTCGAACAAACTCGCGTCACCGACACCCCCTCGCACCGGCGGCACGTACGGCGCGTCGATGTCCTTCTTCTCCAGCCTCTCCCACGTGACCTCGGCGAACCACGGGTGCTGCATGACGTCCTTCGAGCCTCCGTGCAAGTTGCCCAACCGTTTCGTCAGGTCGGCGGTGATGAGCTTGCTGAGGAGATCCTGTGCGTCCGGGTGGATGTACGGCGGGAACTTAACCCGGCCCTTCAAGATGTTTTCGTAGATCTTCAGGGGACTGCCGCTGTCCCAGAAGGGCGTGAAGCCCGCCAACATCTCGAATATGAGGATGCCGAGAGACCACCAGTCCACACTCTTGTTGTAACCCTTGCTGCTGACGACCTCCGGCGCCAGGTAGTCTGGGGTCCCACACAGCGTCCACGTGATGTCTGGGACCTCCTTGGCGAAGCCGAAATCGGTGATCTTGAGGTGTCCGTGTCGATCGAGTAGCAGGTTCTCGGGTTTGAGATCGCGGTAGATGATGTTCATGCGATGCAGGTAGTCGAGGGCGAGGGTGACTTCAGCAGCGTAGAATTTGGCGACAGGGTTGGGGAAGCGCTACCATAACATCTGGTCAGCATTCTCGGGGCCAGTACTGTGCATTCACCGTGGGCGACAAACCTGAGACTTCCGCAGCAAGCTGAAGAGCTCGCCGCCTTCTATAAAGTCCATGACCATGTAAAGGTTCTTGGAATCCTGCCATGTGCCCCAGAGCGTGATCAGGAACGGGTGCCGACACCTTTGCAGCATCCGCCGTTCGTCGTTGGTGTGCTCGACCTGCTTCATCTTCACCACCTGCGCCTTCTTCAACACTTTGACGGCGTAGAAGCGCTGGTTGTGCTTGCTCTGCACCAGGTGCACCCTCCCGAACGAGCCGGTACCGAGCGTGCGTGAGATGGTGAAATCGGCGAGCGTATACTTGCCTTTCGTCTCTCGCGAGGGGTTGCCCTGCGGTCTCGCTGCCGGGACGTTGATGGTGGGCAGATGGCTGTCGGCGCCACTGTTGCTCGAGTAGGCCGAGTCATGCTGTGAAGTGCCGTAGTCGGGCTGGTTGATCAGGCTCTGGATCGACGGCACGTTTTGTGTGTTGGCGGTCGGGTTCTGCCCTTGCAGCTGCCCGCCTACGGCGTTCATCTGCGCGGCCGGTTTGGCAGAGGTCGGTCTCGCACTGTCGGTCGCCGACTCCGGCTCGGAAGTCGCAGTGCTAGTCTTGGACCAGGTGGGCGTGATGGGCGAGCCGCCTTTGTCGGTGACAGGAGAGGTGGGGGTGAAGTCGGAGTTGGACCCTTGCGAGTCCTTTGTGCGTTTTTTCTTGAGAAAGCCTAGAGAAGGCATCGAAGCAGAGCCGGCTCGCTTCAACGGGATGGTGGAGGAGAGGGAGGACAGCTCGATGGTCGTCGTAGGCCCGGCGGCAGCAGAAGGGATGGGAGGGGATCACGCAGGTACGCGGGTGGGAGGGCGGCACCGGCGGTTGAGCGGGGAGCTGATGCTGGGGAGCGGAGAGGCTGGATCCGGCACGCTGAGTCTGGTGGTATCGAAGTGGAATCTGGTGAGCTTGACGCAAGCGTGACACCCACCCGGTGTGTGTAGACTATACTGCAGCTGGTCCGTTTGCGCAGCGATTGCGCCTGTGACCGAGCCGGTACCGACGTGCGTTCGCAGTAAAGGTCGCTTGCGAGCACAGATCGAGGCTCCAACGGGGTATGTGCCCTGAGTTCGCAGCTGCGCAAGGGGTGGCTGTATGTGCGAACTGGTGATGGCCGGTAGGAGGACAATCGGGAAGACAGCGGTAGCGAGAAAGCTTATTAATTGTAGCTCTCACGGCCAGAGCGCTTGCCCGGCTTAGGCGCGTATCGATATCCTGTGGTCTGTATCCAAACGTGCCGGCGATAATACCGCCAAGGTAAGGGTTGTAGGAGGCCGAGAAGGTCAACGGTCGTGATGTATGGTCGTCGTGGCTGGGGTGCCAGGAATGCGGATTCCGGCTGCTCGCGAGCACCTCACGCTGTTGGTCTGACGAAGGCAAAGTTCAGAATGTCGGTCTGTAGATATAGGGAGGTAGGAGTATAGGTGTACACATGTATGGAACAAGAGGATGGAGAAGGTGGAGGTGGATGGGTCAATCGCAGTCGTCACTTCGTCCCGGCGTGGGCGGGATAGCAAGCTGCGCCCTGCACGCCCCGCATTGTTGCGGTCTCGCACATGATCGTCAAGGCATGAGTACCTAGGTAGCTACAGTACCTAGGTATCTACTGTAGATGTGCAGCTGCAAGTGAATGTTATCTAGTAAACCTCATGATAGATCATCGACGACCCGCTCTGTACAACGAGCAAGTAGTCAAGCATCATAACACATGATCACTTCCGCACGTGCGAAGAGTAGAGGAGAGCCCTGCAGTATGCTGGAGCCGTGTCGGCGGATAATCAGATACATACAGCTATCATACTTGCGGACTGCACGCATCACGATCAAACGCGCGTTTGATCTTCGTTCCCTTCCTCCCCGGGAGCACGAGGGAGTAGTCTCAACTGATCCGCAGCATTGGAAGCTCCAGGCCCTGTGCGTCTGACCGAGCTGAACGACCACGCCACTGCGACGGTTTCTGAGCAGCGAGTAATCGCAGGTTCGACCTCTCCATAGCGACACTCTCTACTGGTGACTTCAGGAATTTGTCGACGTGGTGGCGCTCGTCCTTTGATCCCAGTAAATGGTAGAACCAGCATGCAACGAGCAGTGAGGGCCGCGCAGGAAGGGGCACACTCTTCTAGTGGAACGTGATTTTCCACACCGTGTACCGGAGCCAAGGAGCTGCGAAACCGTGAGCACAGCTTCAGATCTCGAAGTCGATGACTCTCTCATACCACCCTCCTGCGCAGGCCGTGCTCCGTTCCACCCAACCGCCCAGAAGCTGCGTACAGACTTACACCGGCTCTTCACGCCATTCACGACAGCCTGCCAGTGCGGCGCCTTTCGCGTCTTCGTTGTGTTCATGTGAACAGTCGATATGGCGCCATGTAGTCCAACTCCTCCCTCAGCAGTTCACATCCTTATAACCCCAAAGACCACCTCCATCCCAGTCCTAACTCAATGATTCCTAAAATTCTTCTTCTGATAAAACAGATCCGTCCTCGAAGACCCCAAATTGATAATCTTCGGACACCCATCCCGATCCTTCTCCAGGCGCGTGCACTCGAAGCAGTAGAACGCATCGCTGATGCCCTCGCCGCCGCACACGACGCACTTGTTCTGGTAGTTGCCGAAGGAACATTCGTCGCAGATGCGCACCAGCGTCGTCGGCCGCACGTATGAGTCGCAGACGGGACACTTGCCGTCGCATTTGTCGCAGAGGCGGCCGATGGCGACGCCGGAGGTCTTGCGGCACATGACGAGATCGCTGTGGAGGGGCTGGTTAGTAAATGGTTCGTGGTGAGGCGAAAGAGGTGGTCGACTTACGGATGATGGCGCGACATGTTTGCTGGCTGTGCTTTCTGCTCGTTGGTGAAGTTATGAGTTGGCCGTCAAGCTGTGGCGATGTTCTGCCTCGACAATGCCCAAAAACTTGGCGACGGAAGATATGATTGCACTTTGAGAAGATGCGCGAAGCTGACTGTGGCTGACAAACTGTGGCGTCCCAAACGGGAACGAGACGTCACGTCCAATCCGACTACAAACAAGTATGTACTTCCTACACGGAATAAGGCTGCGTATACTTCCCTACTTCTGCGCAAGCCTGCTATTCAGCGTGGATAAGTCGTAGACAAAAGCGCTGTGGCAAGACATCATAAGTCTCATTATTCGGCTTTTCCAGACAGCAATACTACCGAGATCTGACGCCTTCTTGCGAGACTGCTGCAGTTCTAAAGGCTGGCAATCTACACCCTTAAACATCAAGGCATTGTTCTGATCTCCATCTTAAGACCAGCTCTTTGCAGCCGCTCAAGGTACGGAGCCCCAAGGGTGGCTGGGGTAAGCATGCCACCACCAAGTCGGTGCGCTAAAGTATTGTCGCGAGCGATGGTCACCGCAGCTTCAGCGAGACATACGCCTGTCAGGTGGTAGAGACTACCATCCCACCGCATTCGACCAAACACGTGCTTTGGATCATTCGGATCGGTGACGTCGGCATTGGCAATGGCGCGCCACTCTGCGTGCTTATGTTTGACTTGCCTTTACCATCGTGAGCGAAGAGGAGATAAAGTGCATGCAGGGCTGACTTACTCTTTCGTTGGTCCTTGGCCAGGATGATACACGAAATACTTCAATAGCCAGCGCACTGGTGGCAATGCTAACGCCAGAAAGCCGAAGGTGAGCGCAATGTGAATGCCAAACCCTATCAAGACGTTGCGCGCACGCATGTAGGACGAGAGTTGGAAGTGGGGGCCGTAAAATCTCCCGCCGTCAATGAGTCCCCAGCTTCTGTGGATGATCGGGACATCTGCCGGGCCTTGCAAGCTATCTGTCAGGGTACCTAGACCAGACACCGCGCGAAGACCGGTCAATACTTCCAACAACGGTCGACTTCTTTGATGCGCTGGTGGCGTCACAGAACACAGAGACCACGGCCGTGACTTTTTGGCGAAATCAGCCAGACTATAGGCGTCAAAGATACCGAGGACAGTGGCAAGCGTGCCGCCGCTAGGTGCTGAGTCGAGGCTGTAGGTGCTGTGAACGAGTTCTGCGGTGCCAGCGTTGAGAGTCTCGCGGATGTGAGATACAAGGCTCCAGCACATGAGATCCGTGGGTGCGCTTTCGATACCATTCTGGGGGATCATGATGGCACCGGTCTGTTTCGCTTTCCCGTCATACTTCTGGATCATGTCGTATACCCACGGGACCTCACCAGTGACATCGAGATAATGAGTGCCGATCTCCGCGCAAGCCTCGACGACTGCCGTCCCATACTTGTGATATGGGCCAATCGTAGTGATCAAAACCTTTGTCTTCTTGGCTAGTTCAAGTAAGTCATGCTGGTCCAGACGAGCGACCTCGACTCCAGGTTGCAGCCGGTTCGGATTGAGGGTCGAGATCTCGTCGACGAGCTGTCTCAGCTTGCCCTCGTTACGTCCTGCGACGGCCCATTTGAAGTCGGTAGGTAGACTTGTGGTGATGTGTTCCGCTGCGTATCTACCAGTGTATCCTGATGCGCCTAATACTATACATTCGTATTGCCGTTCGGTAGTCATCTTGTTCCCAAGTCGGTCTATTGAAGTCAATGCTGTGGTCTGTGAATCGACTTCATCGGCGGAGTCCGTTTGTGCTTCGCCGAGGTTAACCCGACCGTATGCCAAGACACACGAATTTCGAGTTTCCGGCTTCTTGGCATGCTGTGACTTCCGGCCGCGAACATCAGCGCATCCACGGAAAGCAGCGCACACACAACCGTCGTCGTTCACCCACCAAACCGACACAATGACGAAGAGAACGAAGAAGGTCGGCATCACCGGTCAGTACACCCTGTTCGAGTCCGGCCCTGTCTGCGCCGCCCACTTCGGCGAACCACCGTACTCGAAATGCGCTTTTGGCTGGTGTTACAGTCCCTCCAACGAGTTTCTGACAGTGAATAACAGGCAAGTACGGTACTCGCTACGGTGCTTCTCTCCGCAAGCAGGTCAAGAAGATCGAAATCAGCCAACACAGCAAATACACCTGCACGTTCTGCGGCAAGGTCACAGTCAAGCGTCAAGCGACGGGCATCTGGAACTGCAAGAGCTGCAAGAAGACGGTGGGTACACACGAAACACAGTTAGGCAGTAGACCTGGGAGGCTGACGCTGTTCAATCGCAGGTTGCGGGTGGTGCCTACACCGTGTCCACGCCAGCGGCCGCCGCGACAAGGTCGACCATCAGACGTCTGCGCGAGATCGCCGAAGTATGAAGTGGGTTTGCTGTGGCTTTGGGACGGCTGGAATGGAGTTCGACTGTCTGAGCGTACTTTACATCCGCGTAGCCTGATGGCCAGCGCAACGTACGAACGAATATCTTTCACCATACCACATGCGCGTCTCCGAATCAGCCTCTCACTCGAACCGTTCCATACATGGATCTCACCTTCACGTGCTTTATCTTCGAAATAGTACCTATGTCTGGCGGCATCTAAGCTCGAGTTATCCGAAGACCTTACTGAACCTGCCTGGAGTATCATTCCAGCAGCGCCACCGATGTGTTCAGGACGAGGGCTCGTAGGGCACACCCCTTGGACATCCTCATCAGCCACGATCGACTAGCGTGTGGGATGTTGTGTGAAGCAAGGGGAATTCCAATATGATCAGTGGCCCAAACCGACACCACGCTTGTCGATCTGTATGTATCCCGGTGTCTTCTGCCTCAAATATTTTGTCCCCTCTGGAACCGCTCGCTATTCCATCTCAAGTAAAAGCAGACTCGAGGTGAGTTCAGACAGATGTCATGCTGTGTGTTAAGGGCGGCCTTGTGTCCCTTGTATCTCATATGATAAGCTCTCGTGCCCGCCATCCGCCGCTCGTCGCACGTGTGGCGTCGTTTTCGACCCAAACCGTCCTAGCGCCAAAGCCGACTATATCAAGAGACTCCCTCCCCACATTCATCATCCTCGACCGTCCCATCTCCTTCCTTACAAATTCATTCTCGTCTTCATGTGTGTCTTGCAACATACTTTCCACCCCAACTTCCTCGACCACGCGCGGCATGGCAGAAACATGCATCGTCTGCTTAGGTGACCTACGCACTTCGATCGCCGAAGACCCGCCACCGGAAGCAGCCGCTGAGGCCGGCGCGTTCACGAGCAGCGATGCCAAGAAGGCGAGCACGAAAAGGTACATGACCTGATCCAACCTGCGCGAGCTATGAGACTTTCTTATCGGCTTGTCGAGGCGATGGATTGCTATACTGGAGGCCTCCGCGGCCTAGCTTCACCGCGTACATTCACCGGTACCGACCTCCACTCTTGGACGGCTTGAAGATCTTCAAGAGATTCGCCGAAATGAGCTTGGGAGGTGAGGATTCTCCTTGCTTTGTGCGCAAGCGCAGAGCTGCTGGAGGCCTCCAGTATGCATGGCCTTTCGCGGACTTCGGCTGACCGGTTCTGCTACAGTTCCGACACCGATGAGGAAACGATAGCGCATTTGCTCCCGTGCAAGCACGATTTGCACAATGCATGCCTCAAGCCCTGGGTCGAGCGCGCCAATAGTTGTCCCATATGCCGGGCGACTTTCAACATGGTCGAGCTCAGCCGCACCGTCAGCGGGCCGGTCGTAGGAAGCTACATCGTACAAGACAAAACCCAGCAAGCGGAGCTGGACCCGGGCACAATTGTTGAGGATGAACTGTTTGCTGTGGAGGCTTGGGAGCCTTGCATGGTATGCGGTACCGCCAACGACGCTCACGAAAGTATGTACTGCGATGGTTGCGACAAGGCTGTCCATGTCTTCTGCAGTGGCTACGAGGAATCGCCCGAGGTGTGGTATTGCGAGGCGTGCTTGGCGGACATGGAGAGGGACACAGGTCTGCAAGGCATTGCATCGGCGGTCAGGAGGCGTCCACAACGTCGTCAACCCGCTCCTCAAGGACGCGGCAGACGCACCAATGACGCGATCTGGGCCAGGGTCTGGCAAGAGGTGTCGCATCGTATCGACCTTGATCTGGACTTCCCCTTCGACGACGAGCTTTCCGATCGACGTACAGAAGAGCAGAGGCGAGAGTTTGCCGCATGGCAGAGACGTCTCGAAGAAGCTGGGCGGCAAGGCACTGCCAGCCGACTTCGAGGCATCGCTGCAGCACGGCCACAAAGACCAGATGCCACACCGCCCGTAGATCCCGAGTCACAAGAAGAGATCCGCGCCTGGAATGCCTTTGACAAGGCCAGGGAGTCGCAAGAGGCACCTCAGGCGGTGCGTCGGCACAAGCGCAAGGCAACCGCATCGCCAGCTTCACCTCGAGAGGCGGAATCATCTGAAGCACGCCAGCTCAAAAGACCTCGTCTACGGCGTCCGCCAGCAGCATTCGAAGAGCCTCAGGTCGCGGAATCTTCGCACGACGCTGTGCAGCGCGGCGAGGATAAATCGACCTTCCTCACCTCACTGCTTAAAGACGTGGAGAACAAGCCTGTTTCCGCAAGTTCGCCCGACGCTTCAGAACAATGTAACGGCCAGTTTTCGCCGCGAAATTCATCACCGGCGCGGTCGCCGACATCGTCGGGTTATGCGACGCCCAGGGCTCTGTCTGTCACGCCACCGCCTCAACGACCAATGTCGCCTCCGCTCTCGTCTACTGCCGGACCGATATCGTCCCCAGCTATCCCCACGTTCTCCCCTTGTTCGCCAGCAGAGCTCTCGCAAGCCGCGGACATTTCTACCGGATTATACCAGCAAGGCCGTCAGCGCCGTGCTTACAACAGTCCAGACAGCGATCGGGAAGGTGCGCTGAAGACTGAAGCGTCTCCCGCTTCGCCCTCTCGCACGCTATCGTACTCCGCGAAAGAAGAGATACAACGCATGGTCAAGCTCGCACTAAGCTCACGATACAGAGACAAGGAGATCAACAAGGAGCAGTATACGGACATTAATCGAGACGTGTCTCGCAAACTGTACAACATGGTCCGCAACGCTTCGGCGCTGGCCGATCAGGCAGAGAGGGAGAAGTTTCAGGACGTGGCAGAGGAGGAGGTGAGGAAGGCATTGGCCTTGCTTGCTGGCGCCCCTGTGTCCGTGAATCTGGGTTAGCTGCGCTGGACTTGGGTGATTTGGCGTTCACGGGCGTGTCAAGGTAACGATAACGCGACTTAGATACCCCATTGGCGTCTGGGGGATCGTATATGATATTTACGTAGCAAATGACTCTTCATCCCAACGCAATCTATCCCTGAGTATCAGTACTGTCCAAGTTAAAGCTCCGCATGTACCTGCCCCGCGCTTATTAACGAGGTGTTTGCACGATGCGACTACGGAGGACTCTGCTGCTGCGTAACTTCTTCCTCGTCTGTCTGCTAAGGGACGGGTATTCCTAGCGTCTCGTACACGTACGTTGTGCAAAATCGTTTGCGAAGATCCTCATATCGCACTCGGAACAAGTCCTAGCCTGTTGTCGACATGACGAAACACATAAGGTAGCTTCAGTCAAAGCCCCGGGATCAAACACCACCAAATCCACCATGGCGCCCCAGAGACATCGGATAGCAGTCATCGGGTACGCCGAAACCGTTGCTCCATCGAACGCCCTCACTGACACGCTATAGGGCCGGCGTCACGGGCTTGACGTCTGCAATTTTCCTGGCCGAGGCGGGCTACCAGGTAATAGTGATCGCCGCGCATGTTCCCGGCGACAGCAGCATCGAATACACGTCGCCTTGGTGAGAGGATATCACCGTCAAAGCACCTCGACTCACGCACAAAGGTCTGATAAAACGTCGCAGGGCGGGCGCGCATTGGCGGACACACGCCACTCCGGAAGAGCCGATGCTGTGCGATTGGGATGTACAGACTTACGACTACTGGCTCGAAGTCATGCGGCGAGAGAAGAAGGACTCGAGACTGCCAAAGTCAGGACTCAAGGTACGTCTATCCATCGAAGGGTATGCAAGAACTTTCCGGCTGATGCACGTACTAGCTGGTCGACAGCATGGACTCTTGGGACGTGCCTGAAATGCGCATGAAAGAAGAGCTGTGGTGGGCACCGTATGTCCGAGACTTTCGACAGCTCTCTCCGCTCAAGGACCCGATCGCGGCCATCAACAGGCGCACGCCCGGTGATGCTCCGCTCATTCAGACTGCCGTTGCTTATCGGACCATGTGCGTCAATGTACCGCAATATCTGCTTTACTTGCAAGCACAGGCCAAAATTTTGGCTGTCGATGTTGTCAAAGCACGCTTACCGGTCGAGATGGGTCTGGAGCATTCACTGCGGGCTGCGGGCGGCCTCCTCGGAGGTATAGAAGTTGATTGCTTTGTCAATGCGACGGGTCTCGGTGCAGCTAAGCTCTGTAATGATAAGGCAATGTACCCCATTCGAGGGCAAACGATCCTTGTTAGAGGAGAAGCGGAAGCGACACAGACTCGTGTTGGCGATGGGTACAGTGCTTATTGCATTCCTCGGCCGGGCTCAGGGAGTTCCATCTTGGGCGGCACGAAGGAGGCAGGCGACTGGAGTGAAGATGTCGACTTGGAGACTACGCGCCGGATCCTGGACAGGTGCAGCTATCTGGTCCCAGAATTGATGACCGGCGCTGAAGGAGGGTTTGAAGTCATCAGCGTGCAGTGTGGGCTTCGGCCAGGCCGGAAAGGTGGACCACGGATGGAGCAGGAGATGGTCGGAGGCACTATCGTTGTGCATGCATACGGTCATGCGGGTGCTGGATATCAGAACTCCATCGGTTCTGCTCGTTTGGTTGTGAGATTGATCGGAGAGAGCCTTGGGGTGAGCGCAAAACTGTAGACTAGCTTTCTATAATGTCGCCAGCCGACGGAGGGTTGCCTTGGAGCTGGCTCAACTGCTGTAGCAGACCTGCGACAAGTTTCGCGTTCTCGTCTGTCTGCTGTTTGGCCTTGCTGTCTCCGACCGTGTCAAGCTGCCCGAACAACCACATCTCCTGGAGCTGCCGGATCAGGGACTGCATATCCTCTGTCGTGCGGATCTACACACCGTCAGTGAGTGAGAAACAGCAAAAGTACGTCCTAAAGTAATGTCGTCTGACCAGGGCAGCCGTCTCTACCTGCATCTGATGTTGCATCGCTGCGGTCGTGTTCCGATCATTCCGCTCGATCTGACATCAAACATCAGTGATTGAACATTGCTCTCGTGTCGATGAAGGTCATGGTACCGCTGCAAGTCCAACCAGATTCTCAAATCGTCGTATCAGGTCGTCGCGTAGTTTGTCTATCCTGCCTAATCCATGTAAGCTCGACGACTGCGTTACTTTGGATCTGAGGATGTCGAACCGAGGAGTGAAGGGGTATTGCGGATCGAAGTGTCCATTTCGGCCACCTGATACTGATCATTGCCGGTGGCAAAATCTGGTCCCGAATGTTACACGTTGGAGGATGTTGGTCGTATTTGTACGTACCTAGGTACCTACTATGTAGGTACTATGCATTTGGCTGTCGGACGGGCCGAGCCGAGGCTAGACCCCCATGTTTGCAACTTCATCCGTTTGTAGCTGGCGTTCGGTCGACAAGACATGGACTCGACAAGGGCTGATCACGCCTTAAGATCTGCAGCCACTCAACTATAGCTCAAGAAATAATAGGAGCTGGACTTTTCAAGCTGGTCGTAAATGCCTCCGAGATCAAAAATGAGTAGCTTACAGCTTCTTGGACCCTCTCATTCGGAATGGACCTGGTCTACCGATTTGTGGCTGTTACTGTCCAGCACATTCTACACCATAGGAGTGTTGACATTCAACCGACTGTCCTGATCTGTCTCCGGGCCAAGCACCGTTTCACTCTTCCATGCAACAAGTGAAACAAGCAACGCACGTGAGCACGCAATCCAAGGATCGTCTCTGAACGAAGCTCGAGGGACTTGGTCGCGACTCCCGTCTTCAATGCCTTGCTCGGCTGTAGTATTGGAGCTGTCTCTCGCTCCGATGGTCCGAATATGCCTGCACTTCGATGCCGAACAGCTCTTGGGATCGAAAGGACATCTCAATTTTTCAAAGCCCACTGTGCGAGCACGTAGATAATCACCCTCTCCGATACCAAAATCAGCACTGACAAACGCGGACGAGCGTCACACTCATGCCTTTGCTTGGCCATGACCCATATGCGCGGTAGTATTCAGGTTTCAGCGTGTATCATCTACTAAGGAGACGATGACTTTGGCCACACGAACGCAGTACAGCCAGTCGATCCGTAATCCCGAAGCAATGCTTGGTCTGCATCCCTGCTAACGTCAGATCCGTTGGTGTTGAACTGTAGGTCTAGGATCCTACTGACATTGCACGATATACACGTTCTGCTGTCGGAAGTTGTGGGCAATCCAATCTGAGACTGCTGTCAGCAGGTGCTCCGGCAGTCGCATTCACCACATTTCGTTTGTCGATAACGCGATTAGGACGTCATTGCATGTAATTCTTCATAGCTTGCGACGCGTGGATTGGCTCCTGCCGGGCGGAAGCTAGTGGATGTCCGCAGATGCACGGTTCATTGCCTCATGAGGAAGTTACAGGACTTGGCACGTCACGTGCGCCAAGCCCTCTAGCACATGAATGCACTTCACCACCTTATGCTGTTGATACCCACGCAGTTATTGAGGAACAGGCCAATTCAAATCTGGTCAAATGTAGCTGACCTTGACACCCATTCCCACAGTCCTCTTGACCCGAACCCACCCATCCTCCAATGCCCTCTGAACCTTGAGCCTCAAGTCTCGCCTCGAGGTGATCACTAGGAAAGCAACCACAAACATCAACAGCCTGAACATGGCCATGCTGTTGCCCGTCATGTTGCGGCTGGCCTGCAGGATCATGTGCTGCAGGTTGTTGAGCATGGATGAAGCACGGCGGTAGAGGTTCGGTGGTGGAGACGGTGGCTTCTTCCCTGTCCTCGAGGGCCTTGGGGGTGACTGTGGAGGTGGCTTATGCTGGCCGCCGCTCGGCGTTGGTTCCGCATGACCGTTGACTGCTTTCGAGGAGGCAACCGATGAGTCGGGCTTTGCACTCACCGGCCTTCGCGTCTCTGCTTCCGCGGCCTTTTTTCTCTCCCCCGTCTTCCGCGCTTCGTCTGCCCGTGCCGCTTCCTCTTGCATTCGTTGCTCGTCCATCTCCCGTTGCCTCTGCTCCTGCAGCTCTCTCTCCCTTTGCGCAGTCCCGTCTTTTTCTTCCTTCAATGAATGAAGCGCATGTAGGAAGGTCTCCCTCCGCTCCTCGTCAAAGGAGTCACTCATCTCAATGAATTCCTGCGCATACTTCCATTCTTCGTTGGCCGGGAGCACGTGCAACGTGTAGAGCTCTAGTATCTTGAGCCGTGTCGCGATTGACTTTGGCGTCGAGCTTGGCGTTAAGCTGCCGTTCGGCACAGGGCTCATCGTACCGTCTGCGATCATAATCCGCTGGCCACCGTCGGCGAGAGCACTCGACGACAGCCATGTTTCCAATCGCTGTTGGTTCAGACGCTGATGTGGCATATGGCCCAGAAGGAGGGTTGCGAGATTCACAACCACATCAGCATCTACCTCTCCTTCACTGCCGCCGTAGCCTGCCTGCACTATCTCTTCCCACACGGTACCGTCCCTCACTTTCGCCGCCAACTGTCTCCATCTAGTGGACCCGAGCACCAGTTTGCCTTCTTCGGGTCCCATCTCGACGATGGCATGGAGCAGACTCAAATAGAAGACCCACACCTTCGTCCTCGTGCCTCGAGAGCTTTGCGCGACCGGAGCAGCTGCAGGTCCATTCGTATTTCGCGCCTCCCCACTGCTCGCTTGCTGAGGCTGAATGATGGGCTCGAGGGTTTCGAGAGCATCTTCGAACCGTTTGGTGAGATAGAGCTGCGTGGCTTGTTTGTACGTGCGGACGATGAGGGAGTTGGTGGACCGAGAGCGCGATAGGTTCGACAATGAGCTCGAGAGGTACTGTGAATCGAGGGTGTCTCGGTGTGTGATGGTCTCGGTCGAAGCCATAGTATCGTTGGTAAGACTGCGAGATGAAGGCGCATGCAATGCAGACTGACAGCGAGGTGGTTGGTGGTTGGTGGTTGATGAACTTCCCCATGGAGCTACCTACCTATGTATGTACTGATTGCTGCCGAGGTTCCTGATGACGCGCACGCCGAGGCGTCCCAGACCTTTTGCTCGGTTTGCGATGTGATATGTACCGGTCGAGACAAGAACGTCAATCTCTTTATCGCATACAGCTCATCCAGCAGAGGTGAAGACCAGTCGTACGTATTGAATAGCAGGACTCCGAGATTGTCGCTTGCGAGACGGCGTTCGACTGCTGAATGGATGCGACTTCGCCTCATAGGCCGTCCGACCCAACATTTCCGAAGGACATCGCAATCATCTCAGCAAACTCTCCGCTACATCTGTTTTGCAGCATGCAGTCAGCCAACCCATCGACGCCACTACTCACACGACGTTGACAAGGCGGCGCGGCATCAAAAGGCGGAATATCCCTCTGCTCCTTCCTCATTCGGCCCGCTTGGCTTGCTTCGTCGATTCATATCAAAGTTTCTGCCGGCTTCGCTTACTCAACCCTTTCCTCACGTGTCCTCAGCCACTCCGCCTAGCCCTCTAGCGGCCAGAAACCAGAGCCAAGCCCGAAGTGGTGCCAAGATGGACGTTGACAAGGTCTCCTTTTATCCCCTGATCCTCGACCTTCTCACAGACATATCAGAGGCGCACTTTGTAGCCGTCGACCTCGAGCTATCGGGCGTACCGTCGAAGCCGATCGGTCGTAGGGGAAGACAGACGCTTCAGCAACGATATCTGGAAACGAAGGAGGCGGCAGACCGCTATCAGATTTTGCAGATCGGCCTTACCATCTGTGAGCGTGATTCGACGAATGGGAAGTACATTCTCAAACCGTACAACTTCGACCTCAGTCCGCTGATCGACGAGCGCGGGCTGGACGTCGAGCGCATCTTCAGCTTTCAATCGGGCGCGGCAGAGTTCTTACTCAAGGTAGGCTTCGATTTGGGCAAGCCTTTTCAAAGCGGCGTACCGTACCTCTCGCGCACAGAATCGAAAGAAGCTCGCGACTCATTTGCGAAGCGTCAGGACAAGACCGCTGTGGCAGACATTCAGATCAAGCCTACTGAGACAGAATCGCTGGCATTTCTTGAGCGCGTGCGGAACGTAGTCAATGCCTGGCTCGATCCTCGAGTCGCTGATAAACCGGACTATGTGAACATTACGGCGGTCGGCGCCGAACTCGTCACGGATGACGAGATTCCAGAAGAGCTCTCACGCTTCGAGAAACGACTGGTGCATCAGCTGGTTCGCGCCGAGTACCCGGAACTCGTCAGCTTTAGCAAACGAGGCTTCGTTCAGATTGTTCGCTTCGACAAGGAACGCGAGGATAAGATAGCTGCTGATCGCAAGCGCGAGCTCACCGAGCGCATCAACCGTCAAAAGGGGTTTCGATGGATCGTCGAGGCGTTGCTGGGTAATGATATCACGAACCTGGACCTTCGCGAGTGTGCGAAGGACTCTGTCACTGGTGAGCATATCTTCGCGGACATGGACGAGTATCGGGCACAATTCCATCGCGCTCAAGCTCGGCTGAGACGCAACCCGAAGATGATCGTTGGACACAACTGCTTCCTGGACTTGATCTATATTTACCGGACCTTCATCGGTAAACTCCCAGACACTGTCATTGAGTTTCAACAAAAACTCCATGCGCTCTGGCCTCGCATCGTGGACACGAAGTACATGTCGACACACAACTGCGGTGACATCAGTCCGGTGAGCTCGCTCGAGCAGATTGCGGCTCAGCTCAGCGATCAGGAGAAGCCGGTCATCGAGGTGGACAAGCAGCATGGGAAGTACGAGAACACCGAAGCCTTCCACGAGGCCGGGTATGACAGCTTTTTGACCGCTCAGATTGCGGTTCGCCTGTCGTCCAAGCTGGAGAAGGAAGGCGCGTATGTGGATATTGACCATGCTCCCGCGAACGGTGTCGTCAATGGTATTGCAGACGTCAAGCTTACGGAAGAGACCTCCACTGCAGATGATCATGGGAAAGACAACGGCACGGCTAATACTATACCTGAACCAGAGGGCTTCACACCTTCTGAGGTTGGTGGCAAGTGGAGGCGCAAAGGCGACCCGACCGTACGGGCAACCAACGGTCCCGACGATCCTTTCACCGTCGACCCCACGGATCTCACGCATCGTCACCGCGACCTCGAACCCGAGCAGACGATAGATGGAGGGATGCCGCGGCTCAGCAGTGATTTCTGGCGAGTCTACGGTAACAAACTGAGGGTCTTCGGGACGGAAGAAAGTGTCTGCATGCTGGACGATCCTCCCAAGGAGGCGATGAGTGATCAGGATGGCGAGGGACAGGGTGGTGTGGAGGTGCGGTGAGCAATCACATCTACAAGGAGTGTGGCATAGCCCGAAGAAAGTAGAGGACTCTACATGGTTTGCAAGTGGGTGAAAGCGATCCCAAACGCGACCTGCGCTAGTTAAGTCTACATTAAGTGATGTGGCCCAACCATTGGTGAATTGATCATCAGCGCATGTCTCATCTCCGACCTGGCCTCTTGGGCCTCGCGAAGCCACTGCTCGGAGGCCTACTGCCTTGCTCGACCTCCGTCTCACCCCGGCCACCACCGCCAGCAACTCCGAGCGTGAGCTCACTCGGCTCCGTAGCCTCCAGCGATTTCGAGACTATAATCCCGGCATCTCGCTCCGCCACAGTCCTCGTCCAGCTCTTCCCCGTCGAATAAACCATGCGCTCCTTGATCTTCGACGAACTCGGGCAAGTGTAGATGAACAGAATCTCCGACTCCGACGGCGCGTCCGGATGTGAATAAAAGGAGTACCTCGGCTCCGTCGCCGAAATCGTCGTGCCAACGTCACTCGGCTGAACCCCATCCGTCGAGGAATCCAATCGCAACGTCTCATCCGGCAGGACGAACTTCAACTGCACCAGCGTCCCTCTACACCCTTCCTCCCTCAACGACGCCAGCGCCTCGACCACGCCTTCCCCCGTACTAACATCCACCTTCCCACTGACATGCCCCCTCCGCCCCGTCGTGCCCTGCGACTCAGACGCCTCCGCATCCCGCACATCCTTGAGCCCACTCTCCTCCTCCGTCAGCGGCGCGTCCAACCCCACGTGCGCCTCGTGCCGCCGCCAGCCCTCGGCCGTCAACTCCTCCATCTCCGTCGCGAAGATCTGTTGCGAGAAGCGTTCGAGGCCGAGCTCCCGGAGCAGCGTCAGGCGGGTCGAGGCGAAGAGCATTTTCTGCCGTACCGGCGCGTGATTCGGTACGAACGTGATGGCGGCATACCCGTTCGGGGCGTCCGGGTTCGTCTTGAGCAGGATGTAGGCGGCCTGCTGTGGGGAGAGGTGCGACTGGAGCTGGTGGAGGTCGTCTTGGAAGCGTTCGTTGCGCAGCGGGAGCGTGTCGAGGGGGATCAGCCGCTCGTTTTCGATGCCGGCCAGCAAGGCGCGCTGGTCGGCGGACGAGACCAGGGTGTTGAAGGCATCTTGAAGCTCTTGCGAGGCTGTGATGGCGTTAGCTCAAGATGGGGCCTCAGTGTTTTCGTCGGCCGACCTGATATTCCGGATTGCATGGTTCCAATGGGTGGAAGGTCAAAGCACGCTCGTTCCCGAGCCTGCAACGTAGAGTGGAAGCCGGGGTCGGCCTGCCGAAGTGGATGGCGGGCCGTGGCCGCGGCACGTCCCTCGGTCAGTCACTAGGAGGGACCCTTCCGGACGACCGTCACTACATGTACCCGAAACTCGTACATAGGCCAGCATCACCTTCTGAGTCCTGACACCTCGGCTCCAGAGCATGCACCCCTCTCCTCAGCTTTTTTTGAACACGCCGTGAGCGATCAAGACCGTTGGACCTGCGGGTTACCGTCCCATCGTGTGGCGGCCATTGGGTACTTACGGTCATCCGATCTTCAGTGACAAGTCCTTTTTTTACCCCTTTCACCTTCACTTCCCTGGTCGTACATCCATGGGAAGTGACAGGTTCTATACCGAAAAAACAACCCATTGACTTGATCCGTCGTCCGAACCATCGAGACAGTGTGACAATCTCCTGTACGTTACCCGCAGAAACGCTTATCTGCCCTTTCAACACCATGGACCTCATCGTAGGAACGTTCAATCACGACCTATACACCTTACACTTCCAGTCTGCCAAGGGCGACAACGACGAGGCTTCCCTGACCGTTGTCCGCCCGACTCCAGCCATAAGCGGTCACTCATGGCTCGCTCTGTCGAAAGACAAGAAAGTCTTATACTGCACCGCCTGGACCGCCCCCAGACCGTCGATCGCGAGCTATAGCATCAGTCGATCCGGGAGGGAGATCAACTTCCTCAACGCCAAGCACATCGATTCGCTGTCCGGCTACGTGTGCTGCTCCGAGACGCACGTGTACTCGGTCGGTGGGCCGACGGGCGAAGTCTTTCGGATCGAAGGCGACGGGTCGATCGGCGAGCTCGTCCAGACGCTGAACTTTGTCGACCTGCATGGCGAGAACATGAGCGAGCAGCGCGGGGCGGTCCCGCATGGAGATTTTGGTGGACTGAGGCACGGGGCGCACAGCTGCGATCTGAGTCCTGGCGGCAGGAGTCTGTACGTAGCAGATATCGGGCGCAATGCCATCTTCACGTACAGCATTGCCAACACGACCGCTAGAGGTCTGAGCGGCGAACGCCCGCACCTGAAGCTGGGAGAAAAGCATATCGCGCCTCGCTCACATGATGGACCGCGCCATACATGGCCACACCCCAATGGTAGGGTGCTATACAGCGTTCAAGAGCACAGCAGTATGGTCGACTTGTTCCGCATCGCCCCCGATGGCGTAATGCTCGAACACATCCAGGGCGCCAAAATCATCCCCGCGGACAAAAACGCGAGAGACTACTGGGCGGATGAGGTCCGTCTTTCCACCGGCCCAAACGCAGCGAAGCCGCGGTACCTGTATGCTTCGACCCGCGGACTGAAGGCACAGACGAAAGGGTATGTCGCCGTCTTCGAGCTGGACGACAACGGCACGCTCGAAAGCGAAGAAGCGATAACAGTCTGGCAAACGCCTACTAGTGGTGGGATTGCCAACGCCGTCGAGCCTGCGCCGTGGTGGGACGGACAGGCGGAGAATGCCGAGTACCTAGCGTTGACGGATAGCGAAGAAGGCTGGGTGTTTGTGCTGCGCTTCGACGGCCAGGCGTTGCAGGAGGTGGCGCGTGTCAAGCTGGGGAAGACGGAGGATGGGGCGGTAGTAGGGGCGGCCACGACGGTGTGGCTTTGATAATAGTCATAAGGTGATAAGATCGTGTTCGAAGGTGCTGTGTCTCAGCCTTTCGATTCGGCTCTTTGGTGCGTTCTATAGAATCGAGAGATCAACATGCAGTCGACACGAGCGGCCCATATGCGGCGCTACCGAAAGGGTGATGATGACGAATGAACCCCTGGTCACAGTACTGCACTCTCACGGTCTGGGTCACGGAATCGCTGGACAAATCGCTCCATCGTGGGGTGTAGACTCAGTCGACTGTCAATCTCACACCCCCAGGTGGTACTAGGCGAGGACGGGGAAGAGAGATGGTTGATGGACTCGCTGCCGGTCGCGGAGAAGCTGAAAGCGGGCAGATCTCGAGAGGCTTGACGCTCGGTCGGCCGTCGTTCATTTGACAAGAGCTGGCTGAGGTCGCATCGGACGGCCACTCCGCAATGTCGCACACAAAGAAGGGGGTGGGGGGCACAGGAGGGCCCGATACCTCCCGCCGCACATGGATAAGCTCCCTAGTTCAATGAGGAACATCCCGCATGAATGCTGTGCGTCGACACCAAACCGTTGGTTATCTCGCCACCACAGAAGATCTAGCGATGGACGGACGCAGGCACTTGACTCCGGAGTTCGGACTCGTCACTCCGGATTTCCTGGCGAAACGTATCACAGGGATGATCGGCATGTGCGTCTTGCTGCAGGGCATATCGGGACGCATTTCCGTCATCTTTGGTGCGACGGAATGGGTATTAGCTGCTAATCAGCCGAAGATACCGATCGCAGACGGTGTATTTCCCCCCCCCGCTTGATCTAATGAGAATCAAATGCTCGTTGAGATGCCCGTGATGAACAAGCCAACGAACGAGCGCGGGGCGAAGGGAATTGCAGTGTCGGTGTGCTAAACGATGAGATGAAGGTTCGAAAGATGTGTATACTTATCATAGAGTTTTCTTGACAAGGTTCCGCTACAAGAGTGGGGGTTTGAGAAAAAGAAAGGGGGAAAAACAAGCAAACGGAATTTTCTGGAGCAGTGGATCGGGCCCATACATGTATGCAGGACTACGTGTTTACGTGTGCGATGGCGCCGGTGGGAAGAGGGGCGCTCGCCCCCGCACAAGAAGAGAGCATACATGTACCTAAGTACAGGAGAGGGGTCTCGACGATTCTATTCTCATATTTCATCGATAGAGAAAGAGAAGAAAAGAAGAAGTCCCGTCGGTGGCGCGAAGCGACCGCTTTCAGCCTTGCCTGCGGCCTTACGTTGCGTGATACGACTGACGGGTGAGAATAGCAAGTGATTGGGTCCATCAATGAATGATGCCCGCCATTTCTCTGTTGGGTTCGGCTTTTAAGAATGGAGGGCTTGGGTGGGTGGGTGGTTGGTTGGTGTGAGTGTGTGTGTACTGTATGTGACC
>Ga0058704_10000134_pt1 | contig 39843 bp, 36 predicted proteins | sample AgamicMgSfe_FD_71363 | JGI IMG/M metagenome (GOLD analysis project Ga0058704, IMG submission 71363) | Agave microbial communities from Guanajuato, Mexico - Mg.Sf.e | ecosystem: Host-associated > Plants > Phyllosphere > Phylloplane/Leaf | place: Guanajuato, Mexico | collected 2012-05-30
TGAACGCGCGCGACCTCGAGCGCGCCAACGAGAAGCTCGGGGAGAAGACGGAGGAGGACCTCTCCTCCAGGTCCGAAACCCTGGATGCGCGCGCCTCCGACGGCCGCGCCCCCGGGGGCGGCGACCTCGAGAAGCTCGGCACGTATGACAAGCGCGAGATCACCGAGGACGACTGCTACGACGAGCTGGGCTTCTGCTTCCCGGCCTGGAAGAAGTGGTACATCCTCTCCGTCATCTTCATCGTCCAGGTCTCCATGAACTTCAACACCTCCCTCTATTCCAACGCCCTCGGCGGCATCTCCGAGCAGTTCCACGTCAGCGAGCAGGCCGCCCGCGTCGGCGCCGCCATCTTCCTCGTCTTCTACGCCTTCGGCTGCGAGCTGTGGGCCCCTTGGTCCGAGGAGTTCGGCCGCTGGCCCGTCCTCCAGCTCTCCCTCGCCCTCGTCAACATCTGGCAGATCCCCGTCGCCCTCGCCCCCAACTTCGCCACCGTCCTCGTCTGCCGCGCCCTCGGCGGCCTCTCCTCCGCCGGCGGCTCCGTCACCCTCGGCATGATCGCCGACATGTGGGAGGCCGACAAGCAGCAGTACGCCGTCGCCTACGTCGTCTTCTCCTCCGTCGGCGGCTCCATCCTCGGCCCCATCGTCGGTGGGTTCAGCGAGGCCTACCTCTCGTGGCAGTGAGTCGACCCTCCCCTCCTAAGATGTGACGAATGCTGACGGCGCCAGGTGGTCCATCTGGATCCAGCTCATCTTCGGTGGCTTCGTGCAACTGCTGCACTTCTTCACCGTCCCCGAGACGCGCACGACGATCATGATGAACAAGATCGCGAAGAGGCGGAGAAAGCAAGGCAACCCGAACATCTGGGGCCCCGACGAGCTGGTGCCGTTCAAGGATCGCTTCTCCGCCAAGGAGATCCTGGTCACCTGGATCCGACCCTTCAAGATGTTCCTGACCGAGCCCATCGTGCTCGTCCTGTCCCTGCTGTCGGGCTTCTCCGACGCCCTGATCTTCATGTTCATCCAGTCCTTCAGCCTGGTCTACAAGCAGTGGGGCTTCTCCGTCGTCGACGTCGGCTTGTCCTTCCTGTCCATCGGCGTCGGGTACCTTGTGGCCTGGATCGCCTTCATCCCCGCTATCCGCCGCAACATCAAAGAGCGCCAGGCGCGACCGGAGGACGAGCGGGCGCAGTACGAGTCCCGGCTGTGGTTCCTGCTGTACACCGCGCCGTGCCTGCCCATCGGCCTCATCGGGTTCGCCTGGACCATCCAAGGCCCTCCCATCCACTGGATCGGCTCCATGATCTTCGCCGCCATCGTGGGCATCGCCAACTACTCCATCTACATGGCCACCATCGACTACATGATCTGCGCCTACGGCCCTTACTCGGCGTCGGCGACCGGCGGCAACGGCTGGTCCCGCGACTTCCTCGCCGGCGTCCTGACCGTGCCCGCCACGCCCTTCTTCACCAACATCGGCAAGAGCAGCGGCCGGAACCTCGAGTACGCCTGCACGATCCTGTTCTGCATCTCCTTCGTGCTCGTGACGGCCGTCTACGTCATCTACTGGAAGGGCCCGGCCTTGCGCGCCCGCTCGCCGTTCGCGCAACAGTTGGCTCAGGCCAAGACCGAGGACGGCGGCCGGCGGCCCAGCACCGTGGGCAACGTGTACGGTGGCGGCCGACGTGCCAGTGAGTCCTGCCCTTGCCACAAACGATGTTACCATGCTGACCCATCGCAGGTGCGACGTCCCAGACGAGCGGCGCGGACCGCCCGGGACCCCAAGGGCGCTCGTACAGCCAGTCCCAGCGCTTCTTCGGCGAGAACCGCGTGACGCCGCGAGGCACCCCGCGAGGCACCCCGTCCGCGAGCCGAGCCAACAGCTTGGTGAACACGAACCGAGCCGGACGACCGGCGAAAGCGTGAGAGGAGTCACGTTTACAACTACACACGTGGAGGCATTGTTTGAAAAGTTGGTGCGGCCAGGTTAGTTTTTCGCGAAAGACGCCGGCAGAGCACGATACACATACATGTCAGGGAAAAGGAGCAAATTGTACACTCGAAAGCGCACGAGCTCCGCGTATTGTAGGCGAGAAATTGTGTAGCAGAATGGACGTCGAACCCATCCGATTTCGTCTTGTACACATCACGTGCCCGTCCGCTGAAGTCGGTTTGTCCCGTGTGCAAATATTCACAGTACTATGTACGAGACATCCATTATCAACACCATCAATCAACCACTGCGCACTCTCCTCAACGCGAGCGACCGCGAATATTATACTCAAGAAGTGAAAGCCATACGATGCCTCTTCGTCCCAACCCGAGACCAAGCACATCCAACCCTGCATCTGCCAGCCGTTTGTCGACAACCCCTTCGCTGACCGCCCTCACCTCTCACTCACATCCGCCAAGCCCATGTTCCTTCAAGAACTGCTGTACCTCCTCGTTGACCCCCTGCGACGACATATTCCTCGCGAGCCGCACAACCTTCAACCCCTGCAACGAACGGGCGCGAGACAGCGCGACGTACACCATCTCGCGCTCGAAACTGTTGTACAAATCGACGATGACGCGGTCGAGGGTCATGCCCTGGGACTTGTGGACGGTGATGGCCCAGGCGGCGAGGAGGGGGATCTGGGTGCGGCCAATGAGGCTGTAGGGCTCGTCGCCGCCGAGCTCGTTGAGCTGGCAGTGGGCGTAGATGGGCTGGACGACGCCGTTGTGGAACTGCACGACGGGCCACTGCTTGAGGGCCGCGCGCCCGATGAACTTCCGGATCTCGGCCTCCTTGATCTGCACGTACTCCGGCCGCGGGGCGTTGTCCTTGGCGAAGCGGCCGCGCTTGGCTGGCGAGGTGTCTGCTGTCGAGGGCGCCGGCGGCGCGAAAACCTTCTTCTCGTCGTGGGTTTCGAAGCCCACGATCTTGCCCTGGCTGCCATTCACCAGTCCCAGCTTGAAGTCCAGGTTGACGAGCAAGATCACCAACATGCCTTCCTTCAGCTTGATCTCCTCCTCCATGCGGTGATCCTTGAGGGCGAGCAACGGTCCGTCGGGTCGGTCCTGGTACCTCGGCGCGCCCTTCTTTTCCAGGTCGGTCTCCAACTTGTTCTTCCAGAAGAAGCAGTCCATGCAATCATACTCCCTCGGTGTGGACCTCAGCCCGTTGAAGTTCCTCAAGTTTTCGTTCTCCACTTCCACTCTCCGGGGCAGCAGCTTGACCGCTCCGATGGGATCGGGTTTCCCTTGGAGCAGCACGGCCTGCTGTTCCAGCAGCAGAGCTTGGCCGTAGCGACACCGTTGCAGGATGTCGATGAAACGCTTGTCGCTTTGTCGGTGAATGTGCTTGAGCTCGAAGTATCTGAAGTCGCACGCGTCCCACGTATCGCTCCGGAAGGCCCACTTATCCTTATCCTCGTAAGCCTGGCCGCAACGGCCACAGGCCATGGTCCTGCCGTCCTGCATCTGATAACCCGGGAGGTCGTCCCCTCCGCAGGTCAAGCATGTCCTGAACGGCTTGACCGGAGGCAGCTGGCAAAAGTCTCCGGTCACCACGACCTGACAACCGCCGAACGGCAGCTCGGCGGTGTGGGGTGACAACATCGGCTTACCATCTACGGAGGACCAGCGGTCGCGAGACTCTCGCATTGCACGGTCCAGCCGCACCAGCAGGTCACGCTCGACCATGGAGATCTCATCGACGACCAGCACGTCAGTCTTGCACAGTCGCTTCCGGATATTTCGGCCGTGCGCCATGGACTTGATCTTGTGCAGCGGGAGCTTCAGCGTATCCGGACGCCAGCCGGCGTACGCGTAGACGGTCGTGCCGCCCACGTTGAGGGCAGCTATGCCCGACGGAGCAATTATATCGACATGTTTGCCTTGCTTCTTCAGCCCTTGCACGAAAGACTTGAGCACGAAGGACTTCCCTGTCCCGGCCGAGCCGGTGTAGAACACGTTGGAGCCTTGCAGGATGCATTCAACTATCCGAGCCTGTTCAGGGTGCAATGGGGGATCCGCTGGCCCTTGCGCTGGGGAGATGGTCGGTGGGGTATAGCTCGGCGGTTGAGGCGCGCTCGCGGGCGACGAAGAAGGAAGCACGTTCGGAAGAGTGGATCGTTGTGAGGAGATTGGTGGTGGTGGAGCCGGCCTACACTTCCAGCATCGCCAGCCCACAGTCACTTTTCGAGAGCTTAGGCCGACGCAAGCTTTATGGAAGGTCCGGAAAGCACAATCGCCATTGGCGCAATTGACAGTGCTGTCGGCCTCGATGGCAGGTTTACCACAGGAGCAAGTCCTGACATCCGTAATGGCAACGGGCGTGGCAACATCGTCCGAGCATCCGGTCTTCCACTTGGTTGCTGAACTGGTGAGCTTACTCTCATTTGCGATATTCGCGGCTCTTTGGCCTTTGCTCGGGTTCTGGGACAATGGAGGCGGTCCATCGTCCTCCGAAAGCGTGAGGTCAGTGACCGTAGATGCCGGCTGGGTCTGGGGATGTAATTGCTCACAGTGACCGAACGATTCCGGTTCGTGTTTGTACGGCAACTCTGCTGGTCTGTGACGGTATGTCACGCCTGGCGGGATGAAGGGAGCCTCGTGTGAAACCTGTCGGTTATTCTCGGGATTCGGGTTGAGTGCTACATGAGTCTGAAGATGAGCAGACGAGACCTGCGAGGGCCACGCAGGCAGTGAAGGCTGTCCGACTGGCGACTGGCCTTTGGGGTATGGTCGTGGCCACGCATCAGCTTGGGTGGCGTCTGATAACCATTCGTTGCTCCGTTGTCCACCACCCCCGTCCCATTGCTGCCCTTCGAGGACACCGACGTCCACCCTCTTCTGCCATTTCGACCACTCACTCCGATACTCGCTTCCTCCTCGCTTCCTCTTATTGGTTGCGCTCATCTGATCGGTCCCGGGTTAGGTTTCTCGGAATGACCGTCTGTTGCATCTCATCATGTCCTTTGTACGCGACCAGCCGCTCCAATTATTTGGGTTGAGAAACACAGCGTGGTTTGAACCGCAACCCTTCTCCATGGGCGATCATGCGCCTCTATATGCTCTGTAGCCGCCGCGGTCTCCTCTTCCTGTGGGAGCATCGTCACCTGCGATGGTGTTGGTCACGAACGCGTCGCGTGTAAGGGGTGCGGCTCGGGCCGTCGCCATAGCTGCAAAACCGACGTGGGACCTTGGAAGCACCTCACTTCATCAACTTCCACAGCCACCGGCAACTGCCAGGCGTTTGCCGCACCGCGCAGAGCCTCATGGTAAGCTCGATGCCAGCAGGTAGGTACCTTATCATGTGTATGGGATGTTTCTGTACTCAAGTCCTGTGGAGTAAGGTACATGTGATGACCGCTCTACGAAATATCTTGACAGTGGACGCGAGGAGTCGAGGTGAAATTCTTGTGGTTTCGTAGGAGGCTTCATTCACGCGCGACACCAATACGGACGTGCCGGCGGGATCCCACGACAAAGTCCCGTCGGTTTTCTTTTTCACGGTCAACCTAGAAACATCTGCCATTTTCTGCACCCTCAGCTCCTGCGATTCGAGAGCCACCCACCATTCCTTCGCGACCGCGCGTCGACGCGCATTCACATCGACACGCCGATTGTGCAACGTGCTTACGTTGAGAGCGAGCTGCGAGAACTGAGAGCTGACCCCCAGGGGGTGCGACGGCATGAAAGTCACGTAATTGAGAGGAGAATGTCTGTGACAAGCGCGCAGGGGCCCCGGGGGACGAAGAGGAATCGACACGACTCGCTCAGTTTGCCCCTTTCGCCAGTTGCTGAGACGCGTGCAGAGGTAGAGCGCGATGACAGGGTCTGCGCGGTCCGCGTAGGCTGGTTTCCGGGCATCTATTACGACGTGCAGGACGCCCTATGGCAGTGCTACCGCTACCCTCACGGCGAAGTGAAACCTTTCGACAGCGACGAGGAGGCCCGTACCTGGTACAAGAAGGCTGCAGGTTCCGCCGCAGCTACTGACCGCCACAATGTCAATAAACATGGATAGACGGACTACGTGAAAAGAGCATGGATCACGGCGGCAAGTGGAAGGCCGAACGGGGTCAGTGACGATGGGATTCACGAGAAGCTAAAGTTCACTTTCGAGCAAGCATCGACCTTCATGATGTGGGCGGATGTTGACTGGACCCGGCAACCCACTCCCATTGAGTGTCTCCAGAGAGAGCGTCATCGAGATTGGACCCGCAACCTTCCCAACGGCACGCTCGGCCTGGACATGAAGAAGATGCGCTCCTCGTGCACGCAGAAGACCGCTGCCGTATCCAACGTCAGCGAGAAGCGAACAGAGCTTGGCAGTCATGGTAGCGGCAAGCTCGGAAGAGACGGCAGCACGGTCGAGCGCGCCACAGCAGATTTGGGCCTGCTGGAGACCCGAGAAGGTATGGGGGACGCTAGATGGCTCAAGCAGGAACCGACACAGAACATATCGCCAACCATTGCTCGTGGTTTGTGTGGCGGCAGCCATCTGGGTAAATCGAACAAGACCGGGCACGATGACAGCATACGTCAGGTACATGCTGCTGATGCAGACCGACGCCATTCTGCCTCGGATGTAGCTATGGCTCATCATGCAGAGCCCTCGGTTGACATGCTCTTCTTTGAGGACAAGGCTGGGTATGACGTGGTCCCCAGCACCGCTTGCCGCGACACTGTCCCATATCGACGCATCGGTGGTGGTACAGCAACAGATAACATCGCGACCAGTCAGGGACAAGCCACCGGTGGTTCCGGGGTCGAGGTTGGACAGGCAATGCAACGCTCTGGAGCGCTTTGCGATGATGCAACAGTCGGCGACCTCAGTGCCGGCACTGACGATGGATGCTGCAGCACCAGTGCTCTGCCAACGCTTCAACGCGGCTACCTACCGCTGAGTGGAGTAAAGGAGGAGAAGTCGCACTCCCCCGAGCTTCGCCCACCTATATGCGCCGAGAACCTCGTTATAGAACCTGGTGCTCAGAAATTCTATGCCATACGTCGAGGTCATAAGCCAGGCGTCTACACAAGATGGCAAGGGCCAGGTCAGGCGGAAGAGCAGGTCAAGGGTTTCAAAGGCAATGCCTACAAGAGCTTCCCGACCCTCCGCGAAGCTCGTGGATTTGTTTATCCTTCCGCTACCGAGCACACAGTCCCACGGTACAACGACGCTGAGACAAGACGCTTACAGTCATTATTGCAACCACATATCAATCGCGCGCAGCAACAAGTTCCTGCCGAGACGCTCCCCGGCAGGGAACACGACCGCTGCGCAGCAAAGTCGACTTCTGAGCAAGCGCCCCCAGACGGCGTTGTTCTCAACGAAGAGCAGCAAGCGCTCGTCGACCTCGTTCTCAGTGGACAGAATGTCTTCTACACCGGCTCGGCGGGGACGGGCAAGTCGGCAACCCTACATCATTTTGTTGCCGCGCTCCGCGCGCAAGGCAAGAGGGTCGCGGTAGTCTCGCCAAGTGGCATCGCTGCGCTGAATGTCAACGGTGAGACGTACTTCACGTTCGCAGGGTGGACCCCGGACAGTAAAAAGAAATCAATCAAGGTCCTGGAACAGGAGGCGAAGTCAAAGCAACGCTGGCAGCGGCTCTATCACACAGACGTACTCGTCATCGACGAGATCAGCATGATGGAAGCGCATCAATTCCAGCGCCTGGATTGCGTCTGCCGCGCCGCTCGAGTGCCACGTGAATTGGACCAAGGTCTAACGTCAGTCCATGACCCGAATCTACCCTTTGGCGGGATACAGGTCGTTGTGACCGGCGACTTTTGTCAACTCCCGCCGGTATGTCCGTTCTCGACCTGCTTTCCGTGCGGCAAAGAGCTGCCCAGACGGGGACCGAAAGAGTGTTCGAAATGTGGCCTGGTGTTCTTGTTGCAAGATCAATGGCCGTTCCGCAGCCCGACGTGGGAGTCCTGCAGCTTCGTCTGTGTCCGGCTCAAGAAGATTTACCGTCAGAGCGATCCGACTTTCATCAACATTCTTGATACATTAAGCTCTGGCAAACTGCCAACCCTCGCGCAGCTCGATATTCTTCTCAATCACGCCTGTGACGTGACCGATGCCGTCAGGCTTTTCCCGAGAAATGCAGAAGCCGATCGCATCAATAGGGAAGCACTCGCAAGCATTCCGAATGAGCCAACCCGCAACTTCCATTGTCATGATGGCTTTCAAGAGAATGGCGAGCTGCACCCTTATCTACGATCCCGTGGCGATCTGGAGGGACCTGGGAATATCACCCGTAAGGGCTGCAAAGATCATCGATTCCAGAGCCTTCTGGAGATGAAGGTCGGTATGCTGGTCATGCTCGTCGCGAACATCAACATCGAAGCCGGTCTGGTCAACGGAAGTCAGGGGCGATTGGTGAGCTTTAAGCGGTACGATCCCGACACTTTCGAACTGCCTTCGGCAATGGGAGAGGTGGCAGAGTACCGCGAGGATCAAGTTCAGAAGTGGATTGGCAGGCAAGAACGGATTGACGGAGAAAAGATGTTCTATCCTGTCGTGCGTTTCGCGAACGGATTGCTTCGAACTATCTACCCGGTCTGCCAGGTCAGCCTGTTGGGAGACAAGGAGCCGTACAGCAAGCTCTCTCGGACACAGGTTCCGCTGATACCCGCATGGGCCATCACCATCCACAAATCGCAGGGATTGACCATGGACAAGGTGATTGTCAACCTGGACGCAAATTTCGAGCGCGAGATGGTGTATGCGGCGCTCTCCCGGGCGAGGAGCCTGCGGGGGCTCAGAATCGACAGCGAGGATAGATTGCAGGTGTTGCGGGATCCAGAGAGGCTTGGTGGTGCTAATCGGGTGGTGCAGGCGTTCATGGAGAAGTGTTCTGGGAAGCCCAAGACGGTGATGGAGTAGGCGATGCGCGGGCAAGATCAGACTCGTATGGCGAATACCTTCCTGCTGACAGGAGCTTGTGATTCCTATGATCAGATATAGTGTTGTAGCAGATGAACAGTTGACATTGCATGTCCACTCGTGTGGCGCGTCGCTGTTCTCGACCAAGTCTTTCTCCAATGTCGCCTGCGATGTACATGCTTCCAAAGCCATGATCCAGGTCGGTAATGGCAAACGGACGAGCGTGTCGTCCTTGTTTCAATGGTCGTTGTGCTTATCTGTGATCATCTCGTCGCGGTCGGGACGGGAGCGATGAGTTGGAGAGAGGGCACGTTGCCGACACGTGTAGTAGCGCGTAACCCTGTCATCTTGGCGCCGTCATCTCGTTGTTGATGGCAGACCCTGAGCACGCGTCGCCCACCATCTCATCACGCGACTTGCTAGTCCTTTCAACATATATTCTTCTCCTCTTTTCTCGAACATCAAGCGGGCGTCCGGGCGTCGTGCTCGAGGTCCGAGATGGCGCTGCCATCTTCACCGCCATCGCTTCCGGACACAGACTTACCTCTCTCGCCCACATTGCTACCCACCTCCTCCAACCTCCCTGCGGGCGCGCTCGACCGAAAACGCCAACGGTCGGATTATGGCAGTCTGAGCAGCGACCCCATATTCTCCGATAGTACTTCCGACGCGGATGACCGGACGGACGGCGAGCGACCGAAGCGCAAGCGGCTGTTCAAGGGCCCATGGTGGAGTGCCGGCAAGCAGAGTACGCCAGACTTGCGCCGCAGTATGGCCGTGAAGGGGGGCTTGAAGGGAGGTTCGCGCAATGCCGACAGCGGTGTGTGGATGGGAAGTGACTCCAGTGACAGCAGCATCGATAGTCTGGCGGGCAGCCAGCAGAGGATGCAGGGTCTGGCGGTGGAGGATATGGCTCCGGAGAGCACTGTGTTGGCGGATACCGCGCCTGACAGAGAGCAGCTGGCGGTCGGGATCGTTCAGCATTGTCTCGACAACGGCAAAGAAGCGGTGGACTTGTCGGGCTTAGGCCTTACCGCACTTGCAGAAGACACCCTCGGATCTCTGCACCAACTTATCCGTCACACTTTCGCTGACTTTGATCATCCACCGAGCGAGGATGAGTTTACGCCACTCACTCCGGCGATCCAGCTATACCTATCGGGCAATCGACTTAAGTCGTTACCAATCGAGCTCTTCAGGCTCACCAACATCTCCGTGCTCAGCTTGCGAAACAACGAGCTGTCCTGTCTCCCACCAGCCATCGCACGCCTACACAAACTCACTGAGCTGAACATCTCAGGAAACTACATTCGTCATCTGCCGTGGGAGTTTTTGGATATCGTGCACTGCAGAAGTCAGCATCACCAGATCACCATCCGACCGAACCCGCTGATCGCGCCTGTCGGCCTGAGCGGACCTTCGCCACTCACTAAAGCACAACTTACTCGTGTGGCTAAGGGGGAAGATTGGAGCCGCTTCGGTGAGACGAGATTGGTCTACGAGAACATGCGGCAGAAATGCTGGGACGAAGGAGGATTGGACATGCGCGGTGAGCTTGAGCTACGTCTCAAGCTCGGCCGCATGCTGAGGACTCAGCACTTCCAAGAAGTCTCGCGGGCGGGTGGAGAGCTGGAATTATATAAGGACGAGCTCATCTACCTGGCCTCGTCGGCGGTCCGCTACTTTGGCGCCGATGGTTCCGTCATTCGACAAGGGACGCGCGTGCTATCACTCGAACAAGACTACACCGCCGTGCTCGAGCCCACAATCAACGCGCCCGCCGACTCGCGAAGTGGTACGGTTCCTTCGATATTTGAATTAGCTCTTCGCGGCGTGCAAACCCACTACAAGCTCCGAGACCTCCTACCACACCTCGACAAGTCCGATCTCTCTTCGAGGATCACTTCGGCCATACGTACGGCAGCCCGTAACGTCGCCGAACACGGGAACGAGCACTGCTCGACCTGCGGCCGGGCCTTCGTCGTTGCGCGCGCCCAATGGATGGAGTATTGGTTTCACGGCTCCTCGTCGCAGGCGTTGACCTCGGAGACCGTGCTGCCGTTCTTGAGGAGGACGTGCAGCTGGGCGTGCGCGCAACCCAGTGAAATAGGCACGTTCAGGTGTTGATGATCATGGGTCATGGCAGGTGTACATAGAGTATGTAGTATATTACACATCATTACTCATGGCCGCGACCTCCACGACTCCCGACCGTCTCCGATCCACCAGACTGTGGCCAAGACGAGCACGCCAGAACCTGGGGCCTTCGGGTTTTTCTCGAAGTCGCTATCGATCAACAATTCTTGTACTCTGCACTTCATCCAGGCCCCCCAATATGGTGCATACGCGGCGATGGGCTTGGTACTTGTTACTGACCTCCCGTCTCAGGCTTTGACGCCATTAAGGTCGACGCTCGCGCTATGTTACCTGCAGCAACACGACAACACGACTGTGACACCTGGACAAGAGCTGCGTTTGTTTCGGCAGCCGGCACTCGCGCTTTTGTGCTTGCCACGAACGCTTGATACTACCGCGTACTTGACAATGTACGGAACAAAGGGCTTGGAGTGGGAGGCTCTGTGGAATCCAGCTTTGGGGCGTGAGACGGTAGAGTCCGCGGGTGGCTTTCATCGACGCAACGGTAATTCCTATCGTAACCACAATTCCTTTCCAGCAGACCGAACCTAGATCATGCCAGTCCGAAGTTGCATCTTGTCAAGTGGTAGAGCGTACTACGATACAGTCGATCTACTTGCAGCCGGACAGCTGCCGTGCGGCTCTCGTTAATATGATATACGCGTCCATGTTCGGGAAAGGCAAGACGATCCCTGCCGTTCAACAGCTGCTTTCTCGTAAACACGGCCGTGGAGCAGACTTGAGGGCTTCGCGTACACACCTCGGGAGGTATATCTGTAGGCTTGTGGTGAAGGTTGCCTCATGTGTACGGCATCGTTGGTCAACGATCAGTCGCCTGGGCCTCTGGCGCATGAGTGGACATTGAATGCTTTCCACTTCTCTTCTGGCTCGGTCCTGATGTTGACTTGGTCTGGTTTGTTACGGTTCTGTGTGCTTCACCACACATACCGCTGTACCATCAAGGACGTCGGCCTACGTACTAGGTACTGACAAAGTTGTCGGCGATTTCAGTAGACGGTATCGTTTCTCGCCGTATGGAGTCAGGCGGTCGACGCAACACTCCAGCGGGAGGAGCACCGCGGTAGAAATTCTGATTGAGAGTGATCATACCCATACTCATTTTCACGCTTCGCTTCGAACACCGTCCCCTAAGGTATGCCGTGAACCTGATCTGTCGTCTCGGCTAGGTACCGAGGGTACCTAGATCCCCAGCCACTCCCCGCGGTCATGCGTGGCCGGTAGACTAATCCGAGATGAGCACTAGCGCTTCACGCTCAACACGCGCCAGTCGCCAAGACTTAAAGCTCACTTCGCCGCGAGCTCTGCGCACTCTTGACAGATCCACCGACCTCACCACACCTCACCCTACCTCGTCGTACCTCCACCACATCTTCTCATTACTATCTGCTCCCCCTTCTCTGCCCTACGCTTTGCCGTGCGCCAAGCTCTGAGCCATTGAGACTCGCTCACACAGCCTGCTCGCACTAGTTCGTCACCACTCGAACCATGCACATCACGGTGAAGGTGCTGCCGCCCGAGCGGCCGGCGAACAGCCTCCTCGCTCGCTTGCTGGGAACACAACATGCAGACAAGCTCGAGCAGGTCTCGATTCCGGCGGAACCCACCGACACCTTCGAGCAGCTCTGGAGGACCGCGGAAGCACGTTACAAGAGTTGCTACAGCGAACCACACTACCGCGACAGCTACTTTTCGAGACTGCAGACCAAGATGGGCGCCGACATCGTCATGGCAGACGCCGTCGGTACGCTGTTTGACGAAGACAAGACCCCGCGCGAGGAGCTCGTGCTCGTGGTGCAGCGCAATGCGATCGACCGCGATTGCTCCATGCCGCAGGACACCATACTCCGGCCGAAAGACTTCCGCAAACGCAAGCTGGACGCCGAACAAGAGTCCGCTCTCAAGAGGCTGAAGTTGCAGGAGGATCGATACGGCGCGCCACTGGAAAGCCTGAACCCCGACACACCGGTGATGTCACGTGAGCCTCAGGGTCGAACGGAGGAGGAAGGCGCAGAAAAGCTTGAGCCGAGGAGGGATGCGGACGGCTTCGTGGTCCCAGCCAAGCCGAACAGGCCCATCAAGGCGCACCGTCAACGCCGCACCGCTCCGCCAGCTGCACTGCTCGATACCCAGGTCCCTGCACAGCACTCCGGCGCACCATCGGTCCAAGCACGTGCTCAGTCCATGCAACAGCATCACCGCATACCATCCGGGACCGCCCACAGCACAACAGTGCAGCGCTCTGCTACGGTCACTTGCGATAATCGCCAAGGGCTGTCACAAGTTGTTGCGTCATCTCAGGCCACTGGCAATCATAGTGTACAACAGAAGTCGCCCGGTCCGCCCACGCCTGACTCGGACTGTCGGATCTCTAGTCACGAGCCACCGACGTCAGCACAGCGCCCCAGACCCACGCCGGCAGTTGTGCCTGAGACGGCAGGGAAGTCGAATGCTTGCCGTCTTGCGCCAGTCTCTGGCCTGGCCGGGATTGTGGCGGAGCAGAATGCGATTGAAGACGACGAGGACGCGGCCATCTTGAACAGTTTCGGCGCTGGTGACTTTGATGACGATCTAGCTTCCCTCCTGGACGACGGCGAGAGCGACAACGCCGACGCCGCCGTCCCGGGCAACGCCAATCCTACTGTCGACGTCACTACCGATGCCGACGCCAACGAGCACAGCAGTGAACCGGCTCGTGCACCTACCCAGGCGAATGGAACCCAGTCCAGCAATGCGTTCGCACTACTTCTCAGCTCTCAGACGGCTGCTGCGTCCAACGGCGCGGGCACGCCGTGGAGGGCCGACGAAGACCGCCTGCTCCTCCAAGGACTCCGGGCTCACTTAAATACTAGCCAGATAATGAAGTCAGGGCTGCAGAGGTCGGATAGCGCAATCCGTGGTCGAAAGAAGCTCTTGTTGCAGAAATACCCTAACATGCGAATGCCGGAACGAGTCAGTGTGGGCTCCAGCCCTATTAGCATCCCAAGCTCCGTGCCCACGCAGACGGCGAAAGTCGAAGGTCGAAGCGAGAGCCTGCCTGCATCAAGCCGTTCACCTTGTGAAGCCAAGGCTACGGATGTGCCTGGTCGCCCGACGCTTACGCTTGAACGAGGAGGAACGAACAGCGCGCCACCTAAGTCTCTCGACGCTCCTGTTGAACAGCCAACAGCCGGACCGGCCTTGCGCGCATCTTCAGCATCCGAGCAGCAAATGGTCAAAGGCTCGAAGCCCGACAATATTCCTGATGAACAGCCAGTTGCCGGTCCGTCCTTGCGCGTATCAAAAGCTTCCAAGCAGCAAGCGATCAAAGGCCCCCAACCCAAGTCTGTCAAAGCTCCTGGTGAACAGCCAAACCCTGTTCCTGCAATGCTCGCATTAGGAGCATCCGAGCAGCAAGCGATCAAAGCCTCGCCGCCCAAGTCTGTCGACGCTCCAGCTAAACAACCAACCCCCGTCCCGGCCTTACACGCATCAGCAGCACCCGAGCACCAAGCGACCAAAGCCTCGCCACCTCAGGCCGAACGCAGACCCAGCCCAACGGTGGTCGTAGGCGGTGTAGAGCGGAACGACGCGCAACAGATGCTAAGGAAGAATAGTGCCACTCGAGGACAGAGCGTGCTCAATTTCCCGCGAGACAAAGGCAAGGGTGTCAATAGGCCTCAACGTGAGTCCACGGCTGAGCTCGACCGCCTATATACTCGGACGAGCTCTGCACCTACAGCCTCGCACCAACAACAAGCACCTCAACACCAACCAGAAGGACAGTCCCGTGAGGCACCGATTCTCATCAACTCCGGCGATGAGGCTTCTGAGGAGGGCGACGATGAGGACCGCACAGCTATTGTTAGCGCGGTCGCTCCGCCGAAAGACGAGCCAGAACCGCGCCAGACTGCAATTGCCCCAGTCCCCGTTACTGTGCCTGACGCCGAACAGAAGCGGATGCCAAGGCAGCACCGTAGCATGCCACCTGCCAATGGTGACTCGAGTAAAGGCACTGGCAGACTTGCGCGGCCCTCCAATCGCACAACGTACTCTTCCGAGGTTCGTCGCATCAGAGCGCGTGAGGCTGAAGCACGTGCGGCAGCTCAACCCAAAACAGAGCGGTCCGAAGTCCCGCATCCAGCCAACGTCGCACCTGTCAATGTTGTCCACTCAGACAGGGACACGGAATGTGCAGCAGCACCAGACGGAGACAGCAAACGCCCAGCAACAACCATTGAGTCGGTCACACCCATACCCCCTCGCAAGACTGTTGATGCCGGCATGATCCCGGTAGAGGCACTCGATCGTGTCAAGGACGACAAGCTTCCGGGCACACAGCGCGAGTCGGAGGAGAAACGGAAGTCCGGATGGGCCAAGACAGATGCAGAGCTCTGGGCACAAGCTGCCCGAGAAGTCCTTCGTGTGGAGGATACTCAAGAACGCTACGAATACCTCAAGCTACAGTTAGGGATGTTGGACTCCATTGCTACTAGCGACTATTCGAGGACGGCGAAGCTGAGGAAGGACAAGATCCGTTGGAAGTCCGAGAAACGCAAAGAGAAGGGGATCGCGCCAACTGCAAAGCATTTGCGCCCGAAACAGTTCTCGGGCGAGACGCGCATCCCAGGTCACGAGCCTGCCGACGAGGAGATTGTTCGCTACGAAACCGACAGTAACTACGACAGCAGCGATGACACCGATTGTCTCATGGCTGACGAGGAGTTGGGCGCTTCGTATGAAACTTCGGACGATGATGAGAATGATGCAGGCGTCGACCGTGATCGCCACTTTAGCGAGGTCAGAGCTGACGAAGAAGGCGAAGCTGCCTCAAAGGTCCATGCCGGGTCCGGCACTACCAGCCAAAAGAAGCTACTCCCTGAGATTGAAACGCAGGTTGAGGGGACCCAAATCGTGCCTGACAGTTTCCAGGGTGATGCTGGTACCGTCCGAGGACCGGAGGCAGAGCCCAGAGTGCACAAGCCAGCACCTCGACCGAAGGCACGTGGACCTATCAGACTGGCCATGGACCATGCAACTACCTCTCAAGAGTACCGTGAGCGGCTGCAGCGGGAAGCCCGCGACCGCAGGCCGGATGCCCAGCTCGCGCAGGAGTTCACGCAATCTCAAGAAAGCCACTCCGGGCCAGGGCCGGAGTCTACAGGCGTCGCCGTTACGCCAAAGACGAAAGTTCATACCGGAAGACCTACTCGAGCTGCAAAGTCGGCGTCGCAGCAGGCTGCCTTGAACCATCCCCGTTCGTCTGATACCGCGCCTAAGGGCAGTTCGAAGAAGCGACACCAGCCCGTCGAGCAACCGCAACCGCAAACCGATGGAAGCAGTTCGAAGAAGCGCCGCGAGAACATGAGGGCGGAAACTGCCACGCCATCGCGAGCCCCTGTCGAGATCAATGCCCCTTCCTCTCATGGCAGACCTGCAAGTGGTTCGGACAAGCGTCGCGAGAAGATGGGGTCCGATAAGGCCACGCTTTCGCAGGCCTCTATCTTGAACAATCGATCTTCGTCTAATGCTGAGCCTGCAAGTGCTTCGAAGAAGCGCCGCGAGAAGGTGAGAGCCGAGACTGCTGCCGAGCAGCCGCCGACCGCTGCCCAAAAGGACAAGGATAAGATGCCGCCACCTACCGTGAAACCACCGAGGCGCCGGCAGAGAAGGGAAAGCGGGGACAGTTCAGCATCGTTGCAGTCGGCCACGTCCCAAGACCTTAGCAGGAGCGCGCTGAAGCAGAAGCACCGGAGAATGCATGCAAAGCAACGACAGGACAGCTCCAGTGAGCGTGACGCCTCCCTTCCCATATTCGACGGTATGCAGCGTCATCCGAGTGATCACAAGGTGCTCAGGAGCAGCAGCGGGACGGTCCCCCGCTCGAGCCAACCGCGCTTCGCCATTTCCGAGGAGTTCGCGGAGTTCCGCAACAAGCAGTTCGAGTTCCCGACGCCGAAGCCGGCGGCCCCCAAACGTCAGGGTGCTGCAAAATTGCCGTTCGCTACCGACGACGAAGATGAGTCTGTGAGGAGTGATTGAAGAGAGAACAATGAGATTGTAAGGGGTGCGCAAAGATACGAAGATGAGAGTGAGCATGTGTGAACGACGCCGAGTTTGTGAGTCGTGCCAAAGACGGGCCGAGTATGATTGTAATGGGAGTGGAGGCATCCGGAATTCGACACATATCGCTCCACAGGATGTTCAGACGGCGCGTGGCTTTCTCACGTACGGCTGTTCACCCGCGGCTGAGGGTTTGCTTTTGGGGTCGGTGGGTGAGGAGTCGTGTATTTGCGCGGGCGAACCTTGTCTGTGCGACAGACTACGGTCGAGCCACCGATCGTGTATTTCACTACCTACATAGTCCTATTATGTGCGATTGTTTCTTGCGTATGTGCCTTGTGTTATAGCTTCCTCCGGCTTATCACATCCCTTATCAGCCGCAATGACAGCAACCCCTTTCAGCGCTCCGTTCACCGCTGGTGTCATGAGCCGCAGTCCCTTTCTGCCCTTGTCTACCTCTCCTGGCCCGCCCAAGTCTTCTCCCTGCTCCACTGATCGAACCAAGACGGCCTCTTATCGCCATCACATACAATTAGCTGGTGCGATGGTTGCCGATGAAGATACGCCTCGACCGCAGGATCAGGGCGATATTAGGGCGTGGCTGCGGCTTGCAGTCCTCCATGCTGTGGCATGCGCTGTTTCCACACCGTCCAGGGACTCAACTGCTTTCTCTAACCGCCGCGAGAGGCCCCTTCGGCACTGTCGGGGCGCAGTCCCCAGGCTTTCAGGTCCTCCTCGGTGTGGCTCACCGCGGCCCGCCCTCCTGGCCAATGCACCAGGACGCCTTTGACGTCAAACGCCCAGGCGTCGGTATGCTCGCTTAAGCCCCAGCGCTGGATCTCGTTGATCCACGAGCGGAGGCGGAGCACCTCTTCGGTGACCGTCACGTTGCAGACGGTAAGTCGTTGTGTCTTACATCCGGACCAGTGCCCTTCGACAAAGACCGGGGTGAACTGGTAGAGCTCGGCAACGCTGGCCAAGAACGCAACGCCGTAGTGGCGAAGACAGCTCGAATCCTGCGCAGCGGTCCCGCATTTCTCCTCACGCTTCTGGCGCAACAGTACGCGATTGTACAGAACCAGACATGCCGACGCAAGCAGTTGGTTGACGGCTGCCTCGCGATTTTCGCCGTCCTTCTTGAACTCGACCGTGAGGTAAGGGGCGGAGACTTCGGCCCGCGGGACGACGAAGGTGATGCCGTTGACATTACACCGGTATCTGCTTTCGAGGGCGCAGAGGGATACCCAAAACGTAAGATCCGGTTTGTTGTCGAAGGCGAACTCCTTGCCAGGCGATTGGACGTCGTGATCTCCCATCACCGAAGGGGCGTAGAGGCCGTTCCGCTTGTCTTGCGGCCGAGGCGCCCACTCCATCTTACAATAAGTGAAGCGCCGCTTGCCTCGAGTGTGAGGGCGATGCGCCATGTCTTGCCGGAAGAAGGCGATTTTGGCGACGAAGGAAACCTTGGCTTCTTCCTCCCCCACCTCATTCATGACGCTGTACTCGTCCGCTACTGCAACGGCGCTTTCGATATCCAAGGGCAGCCATATGGTGGAGTCCTCGCTGCCGAGCTCTTTCTGATACCATTCCGCGATTTCCTCCTGTACCGCGTTACTCGGCGCAGCCGGGGTGCCGAAATGCTCACTAGCGGTGCGTAGCTCGGCTGTTTCGTCCCACACCATGCCGTGGCGCTGCATAATCGTCTGCTCAAAGTCCTTGTGTGTCACGCGCAGCTTATACCCGCGACTGGAGGATCCTCGAGACGCCGACTCCGACAAAACGACGGTGGAGCTGTCGCTTGTCTTGGTACCTACAGTGGAGGCTGGCAGGGTGGCATGCCCGACAACCGCATTCTCCGCTTGCGTCTGTTGGCCAGGCTTGCCTCGCGAACGGGTGAGTGTCGGTGCTTCCACCCGGGTCTGCTGCCGACGGCGCTGTGAGGCTGCGGTGTCGCGCGCGAACGACATGTTGCGAGGGTGGGAAACCTGCCTCCGCACTCGACGCCAGAGAAGAGAGGTGATATCAGGGTCGGTCGGTGGCAGTCTCTTGTCGCGCGCAGGCGGATGAGGCCTGCATGACGACTGGGCCATGGAGATGAGGTGGCCGGTGACCAGCAGGGAGCGGTGCTCACAGGTAGTGTCATCCCTCCAGTGAGTGCAGTGTTGCGGCGTCGATGCAAGCAGGCTGGCTACCCCACAGGGGTACATGTATTGTACATGAGCTCCTAGCTGTCCACACTCGAGTAGGGGGGGCGGGGGTGGCGGAACCATGTATAGGGATATACGCGCTGTACTTGTTTTACAACGATGGTTGAGGGGGCAACGAGCGCGCATCGGCTTTCTCCGCATCAACCTGCGGGAAAAGTGCGGGGAACGATGGTCCGTGGGTCCGTGGTGCGGTGCACAGTTCGTCGTCCACCACCTCCAGTGACAGATGACCGGCAAGGAGTCATGGATCGCCGCCGTTCGAGCCGACCTGCTTGTTATGCAATGTACCATCAGGTAAAGCTTCAATCACTCTCCATGCAGACCATCGCCAGTATCGACAGCATACCATCCGTCTTTTCCCGCGACAGTACGTCATGCATGCGACGGGACGATGAGCTCTACATATACGGAATGGCGCGAGGCGGTAGACATTGTCGAGGGTGAGTTCTTTTCCTCCATCTCACCGCCCCAGCCAATGTCAACATGGCCGCGACAACACTGTCCGTCCTACTCTTCTTTTCCCTCTTCCACCTTTCACTCTCCCAATATCCAGAGGGCTCTTTGTACAGTCCTCGCATCGCCACCGGCTATGGCAACTGGTCGGCAACGTACGCGCAAGCCCGCTCGTTCGTCTGCAACCTCACCGTCACCGAGAAGGTCAACCTCACGACACAGACGGGCACCGGTGCGTCGTACGGCTATTCGCTCGGTATCATCCCACAGGTTGGCTTCCGGGGGCTTGCTCTGGACGACTCGCCCACGGGAGTCAGGGGCACGGACTACTCGAGCGCGTTCACGGCTCCCATGAACATGGCGATGACCTGGGATCGGGACCTGATCTACGCTCAATCCTATGCCAATGGTGCCGAACACAAGGCCAAGGGCGTCAACGTCGCTTACTCGCCGGTCGTGGGGCCGCTGGGCCGCGCCCCTGAAGGCGGTCGCATTTGGGAAGGCTTCTCTCCCGATCCGTACTTGTCTGGGGTGGGCTTCGGTCTCATGGTGTGCATGCTGGGGGCACCATCGCCGTCGGCAAGCACTTCGCTTTGTACGAACAGGAACACTATCGTCAGGTGATCGAGTGGAACAGCTACGGGCCGGCCGCGGGCGTAAATTTTAACACTACCGAGCCGTATTCCTCGAACGTCGACGACCGGGCCCTGCATGAGTTGTACCTGTGGCCTTGGTATGATGCAGTGCACGACGGCATGGCTGCAGTCATGTGCTCGTGAGTCCTCCACAACTGGCGAAAGGAACAGAAGCTGATGTGGTGTAGATACAACCAAGTTAACAACACGCAAGCGGGTCAAAACAATCACTTGCTGAACGACATTCTGAAGGGCGAGATGGGCTTCCAAGGCTTCATTATCTCGGATGGGAAGCCAGCATAGCGGTGTACTTTCAGCACTAGCCGGGATGGACGCCACTATCCTTAGCGAGACGAGCCCCAACGGAATCGAAGGCCTTGGCATCAGCTTCTGGGACCCCAATCTGACCCAGAGTGTATTGAACGGCAGCGTGCCGGAATGGAGGTTGGATGATATGGCGACCCGCATCATGGCGGCGTACTTCTACCTCGGGCAGGACCAAGACTTCCCGCCACTAAACTTTGCCCAAGGCGATCTGTCAACGTACGGTTATCTGTACGGCCACGCCATGGCCGATTATACGCAGATCAACGAGCAACGATGTCCGCGACCACCATGCCGACGTCATTCGCAGAATAGGCGCCAACTCGATCATCATGCTGAAGAACACCAATAATTCCCTGCCGCTGAAGGCGCCAAAACAGATCGCCGTCATCGGCGAAGACGCCGGTCCAAGCCTGTACGGACCGAACGGATGCCCGGACCGAGGCTGTGACAATGGCACGCTGGCGATGGGATGGGGAAGCGGTAGCACGAACTTTCCTTACCTGGTCGATCCGCTCTCAGCGATCCAGACGCGGGCCTTGCAGGACCGCTCTGTGGTGCAGTACGTGTTGGACAACTATGATACATCCTTGATTGACTCCGTAGTAGCACAAGCCACGGTGTGTCTCGTCTTCGTCAACTGCGACAGTGGAGAAGGCTACATTGAAGTGGGCGGCAATTACGGTGATCGCAACAATCTCACCGTCTGGATGAGGGGCGATGACCTGGTGAACGAGGGGGCGGGAAATTGCAGCAACACGATAGTGATTGCCCATACCCACGGACCAATCATTATGGAGCCGTGGATCGACCACCCGAACGTAACGGCGGTGCTCATGGCCGGCTTGCCGGGTCAAGAAAGCGGCAATGCCTTGGTGGACGTGCTATATGGGAATGTCAATCCCAGCGGCAAGACGCCGTGGACCATTGCGAAGCAGCGGCAAGACCCCGGCACGGACGTCATGTACCATCCGAATGCCCGAGTGCCCCAGATCAACTTCACGGAACCGCTCTTCATGGACTATCGGCACTTCGATCAGGCCAACATCACGCCACGCTTCGAGTTCGGTTACGGCATGAGTTATACCACCTTCGCGTACTCGGGCCTGCGCATCGAGCTTGCGGAAGGCACTCAAACGGGGAACGCAACCGCAACGAGCTCTGCCGGCAGTCACCAGACCACCGTCAACCCCACGCGGTGTCCGTACACGAAGCAGAACGCTTCTGCGTACACGTTCCCGAGCACGATCTCCTCGCTTACGGACTACATCTACCCGTACTTGCCGCGGAACACGAGCTTCACCTTCGGCCCTCAATACCCAGCGGCATCAATCGTGCCGTCCCCCGCAGGTACGCCAGGCGGTGCTGCAGCCCTGTGGGACGTCGTGTCCACGGTCACGGTTACGCTCGAGAACAACGGCTCGGTGGCAGGCCAGGAGGTCGCGCAGCTGTACCTCGCGCTCGGCAACGACGAGCTGCTCAGACAGCCGCGGGGCTCCAACAAAACCACGCTCGCGGCCGGCGAGAGTTACGATGTCTCTTTCTCCGTGAAGCGGCGGGATGTCAACATCTGGGACGTGCCAAGCCAAACTTGGGTGGACGTGAGGACGCTCGGTACGGAGGTGGGGGTTTACGTAGGTGCAAGTTCGAGGGATCTTCGGCTGAGTGGGACGATGCCTGCGATCAGCGGGCCTGCTGTAAGTGCACCGGCGTATGGATATGGTGGTGTTGCTGGAGTGGCCAACGCGACCGCGACCAACCCCGTCACAGAAGCAAGTGACGGTCAGCCGGTCGTGCCGGCGGCGACGACAGGGACGTGAGAACGAGGCGAGACTGGGAGGTGGCGCGGTACATCATTGTCTTATATATACATAATGTTTGTAGTGGAGCATATCGTTACATGTACTTGTGTTCGACGAACTTTGACCAAGTCGTCGTTGATGCCTTAGGCTGCAATGAAAACAAGCGGGTCTAGCAGAGGAGGGAGGAGCCGGGCGGCCAATGAGATGTAAAGCTATCTCAGCAAGGCTTGGCTCTGGCCGGGAAAGTCGACGAAGCTCCTGTACCCTACCGCACCCACCAACGACCACCGCTCACGCCGCTCCACTCCCCCTCCTTCACGCACCCATACCGCCGTCGGGTCGTCTCAAGCGCTGAGGCTCGCTCGATCGACCATGTTCGCCCGCTCCAGCCTGCGGGCGACCCGCGCTCTGGGCGCCGGGAAGACCTCCGCGACCAGGACTGCCACGGTACGTTTGCACACCCCTCGAGGGCACGATCGGGCGCATTCAGCGGCAGACAACATACCTGCGGACCATATGAGAGGCGTCTGCGCGTCATTGGTGGATAGGAGTACTGACGGATGATGGATGACAGCGCAATGCCTCGACGGAAAGCTCCTCCGAGTCCGCTGCTTCGTGGAAGAACACCGCCCTCCTCTCCGCCTCCACCGCCCTCGCGATCGGCTCGGTGGCATGGTACAATTACCAGTTTGCGAGACCAACGCAAGCCATGACGCCGGCCGAAGAAGGGTGAGTCGCCGAAATACAGATCTTGGGCCGAATCGGGAGAACAAGCCGGAAGATGGGAAGAAGAGGGGACAAGCTAACACAATCTTCTTATCAGCCTCCACGCCACCAGATACCCATGGGAACACGAAAAATTCATCAAGACCTTCGACCACGCCACGCTCCGTCGTGGTTTCCAGGTCTACCGCGAAGTCTGCTCCTCCTGCCACTCGCTTCAGCGCATTCCCTACCGCTCTCTGGTCGGAACCATGATGACCGTCGATGAGGCCAAGGGGATGGCGGAAGAGAACGAGTACGACACCGAGCCGAACGACGAGGGTGAGATCGAGAAGCGCCCGGGCAAGCTGTCCGATTACCTGCCATCGCCCTACAAGAACGACGAGGCCGCCCGTGCCGCCAACAACGGTGCTCTGCCGCCAGACCTCAGCTTGATGGTCAAGGCCCGACACGGCGGCTGCAACTACATCTTCTCGCTTCTGACTGGCTACCCGGAGGAGCCGCCTGCCGGCGCAGTTGTGCAGAGTGGCCTGAACTTCAACCCGTACTTCCCCGGTACCGGTATCGCCATGGCACGTGTGCTCTACGACGGTCTCGTCGATTACGAGGATGGCACCGCAGCCTCTACATCGCAGATGGCGAAGGATGTCGTGGAGTTCCTCAACTGGGCTGCCGAGCCGGAGATGGACCAGCGGAAGCGCATGGGTTGGAAAGTCATGACCGTCGGCAGCGTTCTTTTCGCGCTCTCCGTTTGGGTCAAGAGGTATGTCGACGAAACGTTTCCCTCGTCTAACATTACGCTGAATGTGTTGCAGGTACAAGTGGTCTACAATCAAGACCCGCAGACTGTTATACCAGCCCCCGACAGTGCAGCCGAGGGCGCCGGGCAGCCAGCAGCCGGGAAGCGTGTTCAGGAGATAGATCGGACGTAGATGTGGTCAAGAAGCAAAGGGGCTGGTCTGAGGAGAGACGTCAAGGCGAAAGGTTGGCATGTACAGCAGTCCTTCTCTTTAGCGCGCCTTTCCTCGTGTATCAAAGAGTTTGTTCAAGTGTTGTCTGCAGCTTGGATCCATTTCTCATGCTGGGAAAGCGCCCGAACGTGGTTTGTGGACTACACGAGGTTATCCTTGAGGTTAGCGTTGCAGCCCGCGAACCGAATGGTACTGACCGCCCTTACTGAACGAATGACACCAAGAGCAATACGTTGGATCCTGCACGTTGCTACTGACGTGGGTCTGGAGTAGAGATGCCCTGCAAGGTGTTCTTCCTCATTCGCCACCCTTTTTCCTGATCTTGAGGCGAAAAGTAAAGACAAAGCTGCACGGAGCATGGGATACATTAAACTTACACTTGAGCGGACTTTCGAAAGGCGTAATAAGTCGTCGATAATGCCGATATCTCATGGTAGCATACCATTACAACAATTACATCCATGCTTCACGTTCAATCAACCGCTTCACTTCCGAATCAAGATCTCGCCGTGCATGCTCCCGTGACAAGCGTCCTCCGCCCTGATCCACTCCTCCCACGCGTCAGCCATCTCGTCCAGGTCCTGCTCACTGGCCAGCTTCTCCTGTAAGGCCTTGTCGCGGATCCCGCCGTTCCTGAAGCGCTCCGCCATCGTCCCGCCTGCGAAAACGATCAGTCAAACCTCGCCCTCTGTGGTGAATCTCAATCCCAACTCACCCCAAACCTGCCTCTCCTCCGGTGTGCTGTAGCACCACGTCCCCATCGTCGCCGTAACCTGCTCCCTCCTCACACCCGCCTTCAACGCCCAAGAAACCAACTTCGTCCCGCCGTCAACACTGCCCCCCGCCAGACGGTGGGTCTCCAATTGCAGCTGGTGAGACTTGGCCAGTCCCGGCAGCTCAGGCCACCACGACCAAACCCGCAGGTCGCTCTCTCGATTCGCCACCACGCCTCCGGGCCTCGCGACCCGGATCATCTCCTTCAGGGCATCGACAGGCGAGTCCAGGTGGCAGAGCACCATCGACGCGTGCACGACGTCGAAGCTCGCGTCGGGGAACGGCAGCTCGTAGATGCTGGCGGTCTGGAACCGGATATTGCTCACGCCGGCCTGGCGGGCGAAGTCCTCCGCTCGCCGCAGGATGTCTTCCGATATATCGGTGACGGTGACCTGGCCTTGCGGCATGTACTTCGCTAGCGACGCCGATATGGTCCCGGAGCCGGCGCCGACGTCGAGAAGGGTTAATTCGGGGTTGTCTCGCGTCATGGACTGCAGGGTCGGGAGGAGGTACGCGGCGCTGTTCTCGGCCGTGCGCCACTCGTGGTGCGAAACGTGGGAGGCTTTGTAGCCGGGCACGTAGCTGTTGTGGCCGTGGGCTTGGGCCATGATTATTTTCACTTTGTTATATGGGGGAGGTTGTGGCGATGAAGTTACGGGATGTGGGCAAAGGTGTGAGGGGATTGTCGGGTCTGTACAACAGAGCCACGGATGCTCTCAGCAGTACCTGGACACTGCTGGACAACTTGATGCTATGATGGAAATGTTGCGGTCAATGAACTGCTCGCCTCCGTGTTTGCACAGTGTAGGACACTGAGGTCAAGAGCGATGTCGGCCAGTCAGAGAGTTCGCTTGTTCACCTGCAGCTTCCTCTCCGAAGCTGGCTATCGTACAGCACAGCGCCCGTTCAAGGTCAACCGAGTGTTTTCACAGGTAAACGAGACGGGATGCTGTCAAAGTGCGAGTTCTGTGCGGTGCTTGTAAAGACTCGGGCCCCGGTGAAGCGTGAACAGGACGTCTCGTACCAGGACTTTTGCACATCTTGAGTTCGTCTCGTCCAGCGGCCTTGGCGGGCACTTCCGAGCCTGCTCGACGTCGGACTCGGACAGTCTGCTGCATGCGGTTGGTTGTGCTGCCATCGCGAGCCAACATGCCTCCGCCCACCTGTTTGCGCTGCCTCGAGCGCTCGCTCCTTCCCCTCGAGCCGTCGTGGGCTCCTGTCTATGCTACTCGGGCTTTCTCGACTTCTTCCTCGCTAGCAGCGAATCCGGTTAAGAAGAAGCCGGTCACCGCGAGGCCCACGCAATCCGGACGGACGTTGAAGCTCTCCAAGAACACCCGCACTTCCACCGTCCGTCCGCCAGCGCCGGGCGAGCGGAAAGCGCTGCGGAAGCGGGTGGTGCTCAGCAATGCCAACGCGCTGGAGGTGCAGGGGCTGCAGGACTTAACGCGCGACAATGTCAGCCAGGAGAAGATGGCGGCGGCGCAAGGCAAGGTGCTGGGGTTCGGCAATGACACGGTCAACTCCCTGCAGGCGCTGGAAGGCTTCAAGCCAACACAAGGCTGGCGTCTGTTCCGGCGGCCGGCCAGCTTGGTGAGGGCTGAGACGGTCGAGATGGCGGGCGCCCTACAAGCATTGCAGGCCGAGAAGAAGCTTGATTGCCATGTCCTGGGCGGCGGGCGAGGCAGCGGGAAGAGCGTGTTGATACTACAGACCATAGCGATGGCATACCTGAAAGGCCACGTCGTCATTCATTTCCCAGAAGTCAGGGACATGACCATGGCATATACGTCGTACCACCCGGCGACTGCGGCCGATGGCTCGACCATCTACATCCAGCCGCATTACACGGCACAGCTGCTGCAGCGTGTCGTCAACGCGAACCGCGTCCGTCTGTCTTCCCTTCGCTTGAGCAAGGAGCATCAGCTCCGCGTCCCAGTCCAGAGCAACATCTCCCTCGATCGTTTCGCCGAGCTGGGCGCCAATGACCCGGATCTGGCGTGGCCGGTGTGGCAGGCGCTGTGGTCGGAGCTTACTGCGCCCTCGCAGCCCGAGCAGAACGGCCTGTATCGCCCACCGGTCTTCGTGAGTTTGGACGGCCTGGATCACGCCATGCGCCCTACAGCCTACCTCGACAGCGATGCCAAACCGGTCCATGCGCACGACTTAGCCCTGCTACGGGACTTTGCCTCCATGCTGTCCGGCCGGACCCAGTTCCCAAATGGCGGCATGGTCCTCGCCGCAGTCTCGGAATCCGATCGTGTAGACACGCCAACGTTGAAGCATTTCATCGAGCGCGGGGTCATCGCGCCGCACTTGGACCGCTTAAGGGACCTGCGCGACCGTGTGCGCACGAAGATCACAAGCCTGGGCGACGTAAAGAAGGTCGACGCGACCAGCCTCGGCGACATGTACGACGAAGTCGAGAACACCGTCCCGGACACCTTCACTCAAACGTACGCTCCCGGCTACGAGTCTTTCTGGAAGAGAATCTGCGCCCTCGGCAAGACCAGTCGATCACCTCAAAAGGCGATGGATGTTTGCGCGGACTTCGAGCCCAAATCGCCGGAGTGGAACCCCTACCTGGCGATCGACCAAAGGGTTGCGGACGCCATGCAATACGCCAATGTTAGAAAGGTGCACGGTCTGAGCAAGGAGGAGGCCCGAGGCATCCTCGAGTACTACGCACTGTCCGGTATGCTGAGGAACACGGTGACGGACAGCCTCGTCAGCGAAAGGTGGACGCTGGCCGGCAATGGCATCATTGGGGAAATCGAGAGAAGCACGGCACGGGCGCGAGTTTGAAGACGAGGACGGCGGCAGTCAGGAAATCGTAAGCGATAAGTGTGTAGCGAACGTCGACAGTGTCATTTGAGTGTACAACATCGCGAGCGCTACAAGATCCTCCACACTGCGCAACCTCTGTTTAGTTCGCAATCTCCAAGACTCTGTCGAGTCTGCAGCCTTCCTTCAATTCCACCAACGCCCGCTGAATCGCGTCCTTCCTCTTCTCCAGCGGCAGCAGTTGCTCCGCAGTCGGCTGCACCGACGCCCGCTTCATCCCGCCGTACACACTCTCGTCCCGAGTGAAGTCCCCCACATGCGTCATGGACACCTCGAGTCCATCTTCCGTCCATTCCACCCGCACGACCCGGATGGGCAAGAGCACCACGGGTACTCGGTAGTGGATCTCGTCCTGGAACCGGGCCAACATGACGGACCGGATGTGGCCGCGGTTCCGCGACCCGATGCTTTCGAGCCAGGCCCGATCCTTGTCGACGATGGTGCGGCCCCCCTTTTGCGGGGTACCGACGGTGCTGATAACAAACGTTTGCGTAAAATAAAAGAGACCCAGGCTCTCGTGGCGGAGTTGGCGGCTCGCGCGACAGATGGCCGGCTGTTGGGGCCGCGTCAGAGCTTGGGTCTTGTGGTCGGCAACGGCGTGCTCGTAGATGTTGTTGCGCAACTCGGCGGGGAGCTCGAGGAAGCGCGGGAATGTGGCTGGCTTGATGGCGCGCTCGAGCGCGACGGTCGGCTTCGCCGGGGTTGCTTTGCTGCTGTGCACATGTGTGAGCGACGCTGCCGCCGGTGGCTTGTTGAAATCTTCGCAGCTCGTGTTCTCGTACCTAAACCCGGGTGCCCAAAAAGGTGGCGACTGTGTGGCCGACATGATTGCGAAGGGTCTGGCGACACGGTGCGATGTTCGCTAGTAATGTAGCGACTTGCGATGTCTTTGTAGAAACTCGGAGATGCTTTTTGCAATCTCGGAGTAGTGGTGCGGCGACTTGCGATGCCTTTTTGGCTGTCTGTCGAAGGCTGAGTACAAACGTTCTAGCGAGGGAGTGTGATGAGTGGTGATATTACCTGCGCTGCTTGTGTATGAGGATGCTCTTGTGGAGTCTCGGAGCTGCCTTTTGCAATCTCGGAGTAGTGGTGCGGCGACTTGCGATGCCTTTCTTAGGCTGTCTGTCAAGGATGAGTACAAAGGCCCTGACGATAAGGTGTGACAAAGGGGGTATGGCTACCTGCGCTGCTTGTGTAGAGAAAGCCGAAAATGTCTCTGTAGAGTCTCGGAGCTGCTTTGCAGAGTCTCGGAGAAGCGTTTGTACGCTGTCGATTCATCAGTGTCAAGGTCCCAGCGACGAGGTGTGATGAGCGGCGGTATAGTTACCTGCGTTTGCTCGTACAGAGGTTTGAAGAAGTTTGGTCTCTTTGGTAGGGACTCGGACACGCTTTTGCGGTGTCGGAGATGTCTTGTCAAGGCTCGGAGATGCTTTGCAGTCTCGGAGGCCCCTTTGGTAGGGTATTGAAGAACAATTGCCCAGGTTATAGAGAGTCTCGGAGCTACTTTGTAGATTCTCGGAGATGTTCTTTGTACTTCGTAGAGTGCGAAGGTGGTTTTTTTGGTAGAGAGATTGCAGAGTGATTGCAGAGGTTGGAGAGGGTGAGGTGAGAGATGGAGAGGGTGCACCTACGTGCGATGTGCAAGGCTTTATTCCATGTTCAAGACGAAAGACGGAGACATTCTCTGGTAGAGCCACAGAAAGATCACACGCTAGCGCCGTGGTCAGCAGTGAATGTCGATTCGGTGTTGGCTCCCGCGCTTATCCGTCTCCATGGAGACCACGCGCGCCACGGAACCAACAACCTTGTTCGGACTTCAGCGCGACCCGCAGCAAGACTCATAGCATTAGCCTTGCTCATATGCTGACACTCCGACTCATCGGCCTTCGCTTTTCGGGCTCGCAATCGTTGCCTGGAGCCCATGTTGGCGGAGTTACCCAGGCAACGGGTGTCAACCGTGGTGGCGAGCAAGCGTGAGCCGTGGCGCAACGCTTTCAAAATCGGCCATCGAGTCCAGCTTCGTTGTCGCAGCCAATTGCTGTCGCAACCTCATGGTACCGGAGTCGTGGAGGGAGTCACTTCTATTCTCAGATAACACCAGTTTCATTGCGAGACCGGTTACCATTGCAACCTCCCAAGACCGACGTCCGGCAGAGTGCTGCCACGTCTGTCTCCGCCTCATGACAACCAGAACCGAGGAAGATCAGGTTGGCGGGGTGAGCACAACCAGGTATCCGATGATCCGTAGATGAAGTCGCCATCGCCGCACATTCCTCTCAGCGATGGACGGAGTCAATGATTTCCCATCGGATGTCTTTGGAGTGCGGCTAAGCCGAAATGACACCGTGCGAGCCTGAACTCGGGAATGGTGCTTCCTTTCCAAGCGACTGGCCGAGGAGGAGAAGGGCTGTCGGCATGCGGCCCTTCGCGTAATTTGCCAGGCCACCGAATGTCGCGGTATGCAGATGTAGACAGGCACGCAGCAGCGACTCCTCAAGACTTGCGATACCGCAGTCGGATGTTGACTTTGTCGCAGTAACACGAAATGTCCACAACGGCCTTCTCGCATTCTTCCCATGCCAAGATATGCGGTGTCCGGATGCCTTGATCCCGACCGCAGACAAGTGGGGGAGCACCTGATCAATGGGCGCGATGGCGGCGATGGAGCTCGCATGGTACAGTCGCAACACCTCGGTATAGGGTGACGAGCTCGGGGGACCGGTATCCATCGGTCCCTCACCAGTGATCACAGATCGATGATATACCATCTTCAAAGCAACCTCTTGCCCTCTTCAGCCTTCTCCTCCTTCCATCGCTCGAAGCTGAACCCGACGTCTTCCAATGTGCGTTTACTGTGACGCTCCTCGCCAAAGTCCTGGAAGGCCTTCTTGATGGCTGGGAAGCGCTCGCGGGCCCAGTACTCTTGCTCTCCCCAGTACGGCGGAGTCTTGCCGATAACCGCGCGATCGGATGCTGAGCGCCCGTTGGTGTAGCCATTGACTTCAGAAGCACTCGTCTTCTCTCCGTTCGCGTTCATCGCCCAGTCGTGGCAGAAATTGATGTAATCGGCATCCATGGGGAACTTCAGCACGTGGAACTCTCGCCCAGCGCCCATCTCTTCTGCGACACGGTCTTCCCAAGCCTGCATCTCCTGCTCGCTAGGAAGCGGTAGGCGTCCGGAGTACACGCGCGCGATGACCGCAGCCTGCGCTTCGGCTAATGGGAACGGGATGATCTTCTGGTTGAGCACAAGGAAACTGAGGGTCGGGTGCGGACGGTAGAAGACGTGTTGGTACAGGTTCTCCACGCGTTCACCGGATGTGACGAGAGGTGGCTCCAGTGAGGTCAGGAAGGGAAAAGAGTAGAAGTAGCCGGTACAGTACAACACGGCGTCGACATCGGTCTCCACCGTGCCGTCTTCGAACCTGACGCTGCGGTTGTCGATCATGTACTCGGCGATCGGCGGCTTGTCTTGTTTGCTTGGGGAAGGATCGCTGAGCAGGAAGGACTCGGACTTCTGCGATTGGAGGAGAGGCCATTTGCACACGGTCTGGATCTGGGCACCGATATCTATGCCGGAAGCCGAGTTGCCGACCACGATCACTTTCTGACCGGCGTAGTTCTCTGGCTTGCGGTAGAATTTGGAGTGGGATACTACGCCAGGATATGCCTGGCTCCATTGTTCGATTCCGGGGACACTTGGGATGTAGGGTATGTCGAAGTGACCACTCGCGACGACGACCGCGTCAAAGTGTTCCTCGTGCGGATCGCTTTGCATTCCATTTTTGACTGTCTGCGTCTTGACGATCCACCGCTCATCCGACGCCAACCGAACGTCCAACACTTGTACGTTGAACTGGATCAAACGCCGCACATCTCCTGCATACCTCTCGATGTACTGTAGCACCTTCTCATGCTGCGGGAACAGCTGACAATCGCCTGGCCATTCGAGGTCTGAGAACCCCATCAGCCCACGGGGGATATTCGTCTCCAACCGATCATACATGGGCGTCATGAAGGCTGCCTCCTCTCGACTCTTCCCATCCATGACTTTCCCGGCGTTGCTGTGGTCCCATATCGGCTCGTCTTTCGGAGCGTGACAGTCTGTCTGAGGCACAGCGAGATCTTTGGGGGCACCGCCGGGGCACGGGACGTAATTCCAGATGCCGCCCACGTTCGACCGTTGCTCGTAGATCGTGATGCGGGAGAAGGCGTGTTCGGCGAGAAGATACCTGGCCAGCATCAGCCGTAGTCTTCGGTGAACATGTTGTGTCTCGCCTCACTTTGCTGCCGCCAGCCCACTCGGCCCAGCGCCGATGATGCAGACGCTGCGAGCCTTCACGTACTGCTCGGCAGTGCGGGAGCTCATGCCCATGCTTTGGCTTCGAGATTGGGAGAGACGAAAGAGAGGAGAGAGATGGAGAGAATGAAATTTACGAGCAACGTTCATGTGACTTACTGTAGATTCTACATAGATGGGAATTCGTTATGTAACAGATGGGAAGTGCGGTGCGGTGGATGCAGGTGTCGTCGGAAATCCATCGCGCGCTGACGTCAGGCAGGTGAGGTCGACATCGACCTCGACTTCCCACTCTCACAACCACATCACCCAATCAGTCACGTGTTTCATCACCGCCCGACTGTGGCGAGCTGATACCTGTAGCTGAACCGCTGAAAGACTCACGCGTGTCGTCGCCGGCTACGGCGTTGCAAGCATCATCTGCCGGTCGCGCTCAGAACAAACTTGAACGTCGCAACCACCCAAAACCTCCACAGCGTGGGCGACACAAATCAACTTCCCCTCCCACTCTCTCCCTCTTCTTCAGTCGCGCGCTTCGTGCGGCGAGACGAAGCTGGTAGGACACGTCCGAGGTGAGCAGTGAAGCTTCATCACGCACCCTCGCCCGCTTTCGACGCGCCGTTACGGTCGCATCTGCCAATCGCTGGTGGATCATCACTCCCGTCTTCTATCTTCTTCAATCATCATCCAGGCATCACCAGCCGAAGACACGGAACAGTCTCAAACGCCGCGCAGCTTGCCTTGTTTCTGTAAAGACAAAGCTGACGGCCAGCCTCCTATCGATTTGCAGACCACGCTTGCCGCCGCACATTGGGTTCATCCCTCGCGATCGAGCCTGCAAGCCATTCGTCCGCGATGCCGCCCGCCCTGCTATCAGGTGAAGCGTTGGATCAGCTTGCCGTCGTGGACCCAGAGATTCAGGAACGTCTGAAGACCATTCCTCAGTCATGGCAGCCGAAAGGAAACGACCCGGTAGATATCATCATGCAGATGCGAGCCGGCTACGACCGTCTTCCGATTACTCCGCCACAGCCCGAAGTCCAAGAATCCCTGTCGACATACACGACGCGGGACGGGGCTTCGTTGCGCCTGTGTATCTACAAGCCCGCCCGTCCGCCTGTCAACCCAATGGTTTGCTACGTCCATTATCACGGAGGCGGATCGTGTATAGGTAGTCCCGAGCTCAGTGCACCGTTCTCTCGCCGGGTAGCGCAGGAGCACAGCTGCGTGGTGATCGCCGTGCAGTACCGGTTAGCACCCGAGCACAGGTTCCCTACACAGGTGGAAGACAGCTGGGATGCTCTCCAGTACATCGCCGCTCACGCTAGCGATTTCGGCGCGCAACTCTCTGCTGGGTTTGTCATCGGAGGTGAAAGCGCTGGCGCCGTCATCGCTGCGGTCCTGGCGTTGCAGGCCCGCGATCAACGCTTGTCGCCACCCTTGACCGGATCATTCCTAAGTACAGGGTCGTATTTCAATCCTGACGCCATTCCGAAACCCTATCAGGCCAGTTATCGCTCGCGCAAAGACCCGGCGTGCCTCAACTCGCCCATGCTCAGCGCATCGGTCAAGGCCGCTTTCGACAGCTGTGTGCAAGGTGATTACAGCTCACCACTATTCAAGGCCGCGTTGTGGCCCAGCGGTCACAGAGATCTCCCGCGAACGTGTTTGCAAACCTGCGGAATGGACATCAATCGCGACGACGGTATCTTGTACCATCATTTGCTGGCCCAGTCGGGGGTGACGACGAAGCTTGATGTGTATCCCGGATGTCCACACTGCTTCTGGCATCTCTTTCCAGATGTCGCTCAAGGCAAGAAGTGGAGACGTGATACGGCAGAGGGTCTCAAGTGGCTTTTCTCAGCCGTCGATTGATTGCGAATTGTCAATGTCAGCCTCGATGCCACGGAGTCTCACCCGCCAGGAGCATGATCTCCGCCCTCATTCTAGGTGAGTCCCCTTCGCGGGGTGCAACTTGACCAAAGCACAAAACTGCGGTGGTGTCGCAGAAATTTGACTACCTAGGTAGGTATGTAAGTCACGTGATCTCGAACTTGCCACATTTTGGCTGCATTCCTGCTGGCGTCGCCTTGCACCGCGTCGCGCAAGCGGCATGTAAACATCTTCCAATCGACGGTTCTCGATATGGTGGCTGTTTCCGACATTTAGGCATCACACGACACTTACGTACTACTGACCTTGGCACACCGCAAACATGACATCCTGGACATCACCAAGGAACGGCGGATATCGCGACACATCTCCCACATCACCTTTGACACCACTATCACCGACCGTACTGCCGCAATGGCTTCGATCAAAGAGACCTCGCCCGAGTGTGGTATCGAGGAGCCGGGTTCGGCTCGCGTGTGCGGCTCTGGCCTGCCTCTTCCTCGGATCGATGTTCACCTGGACGATGGGGCCGGCGGAGCACGACGCCGAAGGCGTGGACGGCGACGCGTATGATCCTGCTTCTGGAGGGGTTCTGCACGATCCGTCTGGATTTGGCTTGGCAGAAGACGACACGCAGATGCCAGGTGTTATTGCCAACGCTGGATACGACTCTGCCGACTTTGCGGAGCTCGAAGAGCAGTCCGCCGATGGAAGACCACCGTCCGTGACAGGAGCGCTATCGGAGCTGCACCATGCGGTCAGCGACAAGCTCCAGTCGTGGAATCCTTATCATAGGCCTGAGACGCAGGGACTGAAAGGCTCGAAAGTCAATTCCACGCTGGGTGCTAAGGGCAAGGGGAGACCATCCGACACCAAGTCGGGTGCCTTATCGGGAGAATATGTCAAAGAGGGGATCAGCGAGGAGGAAAGACTGGGAGCCCGCATACGCGTCGGCAAGTGCACGATCCTGTTCAACGGCAACAGCTTCTGGGAGCGAGCCATCAAGACCCACGAGCGGCACGACAAGCTCCACGGCTACCGCCTGCACGTCCTCCGCCAGTCCATTATGGACGACGTTTGGTCTAAACCGGCATACATCCTCAGCCTCCTGCTCCGCGAGCTCGCGAAGCCCGAGAGCGAACGGCTCGAATGGCTGTTCTGGGTCGACGCCGACACCATCATCCTGAACCCGCACATCCCGATTGAGACGTTCCTGCCCCCTCCCGGCAGCGACTTCGAAGATGTGCACCTGATGTACTCGAACGACTGGAACGGACTCAACAACGGCGTGTTTCCGGTTCGGGTGAACCAGTGGTCCGTCCAGCTCTTCTCCGCCATCACGTCGTACCGCCACTACCGGCCGGACGACCAGCTGATCTTTCGGGACCAGTCGGCGATGAACACCCTGATGCAGGAGCCGGCGTTTGCCACCCATCTCGTGCAAGCGCCGCAGCGGTGGTTCAACGCGTACCAGGGAGAGCACAACGAGACGCTGGCGCCGTACCAGATCCGCAGGGGAGATTTATTGGTGCACTTCGCCGGAGTCCCGGACCGAGAACGGCGGATGGGCTACTGGCTCGACCGCGCCGAGCAACATCTCGATGACTGGGAGATCCCGGTACGGTCGACGAGCTATCCACAAGAGGCGAAAGATTTCTGGATTGATCAGGCGGGAGCCAGGCAGAACCAGAAGTCGAGCCTGGCCGAACTTCGGCTGAAGGTGACGGACATGCTTACCAAGACCGATCAACAGTTGAACGATTACGGTGACAGGGTGAGCGATGGTGAGAAAGAATCAATCAACAGTCAACGCGAGCAATTGAAAAACTATGTCGATGCCCAGGACTGGCAAGCACACATCCCCAAACTCGAAGAAGCCATCCAAAAACTCAGCGAGGTCTCCGCCCCACTCGTCAAAGCCGTCACCGACGCGAACAAAGTCCTCCTAACCTCCGCGCACGAAGCCATCTTCGCCGGCGAGAAGGATCTCCTCGAGGGCGGGTACGGCTCCGGCGTGACGAACCCGGAGCTGCAGTCGATCTCCGAGGCGGTCAAGAGCCTCAAGCACCTGGTCATGTCGCCGGAGGAGTTCTGGAACAAGAACGACATCACCGCCGCGACCAACAATGTGAACCTGGCCCGGGCGATGCTGCACGAGACGACTGCGGCGCTGTTCAGCAAGGTCAAGGCACTGGAAGAGGCGAAGCAGGCCGCTGCTCAAGCGAGTCCTGATCACGCTGCTGGTGGAGCGACGGAGCAGGATCTCAGCGCCTCGCGGACGATTCCCGATATGAGCAATACGGCGGTTGCTGTGGGTGCGCCGATGTACGGCGAAGGTGGCCTGGAGATAGCTCACCAGACGGCCACGTCAATCGCCTTGCAGACGGTCACTGGTGACGTGGTGACTGTGACGCCGGCAGCGGCGATGGTTTGGATGACCGCTACTGTGGTGCAGGGCTCTGAGTCGATGCCGACACCCGAGATAGTTGATCGATAGTCTTTGTCAAAGCGAATGATTGTTCATGGCATCCACTGCGTTCATATGTGAATAATCGTGAGCTTTGTTGCGGTTCCTACGCAGTGCATGTCGACTTTTCGAAAGACCACCGCCGCAGCCTGCTGTTGGAATTGCAAAGAAGAAGTCTGAATCGGTAAAAGTCCAGGAACATGACGAAAGCTGCATTTTGTGTCACCGAGAGACCACGGGCAAGCTCGGAAATATGGAGATGATCCTGCCTCCGATACCGCTCTCATCCTTCGACGAATAGCGTGCTATCGGAGGGGACTGTGGCGTGGAATTTGAAAGAGCGAGCCGAAGGTTCATTGCAGAAAAAACCAGTCGTTGCAGGATTGCGACATGATCGATCTCGTCAGTCTGATGAGTTGTCCATGGAAAGCAGAGAGCGCGCATCGTCCTCGGGAAGCGTTATCTAGCGAAGGACTCCAACAACGCAGCTTCCACCCTGTTCTCCTCCTCCCAGTCCTCTGTCAGTACACAACGCTCGATAGTGTTAGGGTGATTGATCCCGAGAGTGTTAAGTGACATCGCAGCGCACGACGTCATCAGATTGAGCGAGGATCGTCGTCGACCGAGCTGTCGCAAGGTGTGCGACAGGTTGGCCATACTCATAAGCGTGCCTGGGTGCTCTTCACCAAGCACCCTCTTCTCGGTCTCTAGCGTTTTTAAGTAGAGCTCCTCCGCCTCCTCGAGTCGCCTTAGATTGTAGTACGTCGTCGCAAGGTTTTGCATGCTCGTAAGCGTGTCCGGATGCTCCCTTCCGAGATCCCTTATCCTCGTCTCTAGCACCTGTAAGTCGAGCTCCTCCGCCTCGTCGAGTCGCCCTTGACTCCAGTACGTCGATGCGAGGTTGTTCATGTATGTAAGCGTGCCTGGGTGCTTCTCTCCAAGCACCCTCTTAGACATCCCTAGCACGTGCAATTGGAGCTCCTCCGCCTTGTCGGAACGCCCTTGACCCACGTACAGTGCTGCGAGGTTGTGCATGCTCGAAAGCGTGTGGTGGTGCTCCTCCCCAAGCACTCTCTTATTCGTCTCTAGTACCTGTAAGCTGAGCTCCTCCGCCTCGTCGAGTCGCCCTTGACTCCTGTACGTCGATGCGAGGTTGGCCGTGACTGTAAGCGTGTCTGGGTGCTCCTCTCCAAGCACCATCATAGACATCCCTAACACTTGTACTTGGAGCTCCTCCGCCTTGTCGAAACGCCCTTGACCCACGTATAGTGCTGCGAGGTTGTGCATGCTCGAAAGCGTGTGGTGGTGCTCCTCCCCAAGCACTCTCTTCTTCGTCTCTAGCACCCGTAAGTGGAGCTCCTCCGCCTCGTCGAGTCGCCCTTGATCATGGTATGTCGATGCGAGACTGGCCATGCCCGCGAGCGTGTTTGGGTGATCATCGCTCCCCACGGCCTCACGCCCCTTTAACACCTGCAATTGTAGGATCTCCGCCTCATCAAACAACCCTAAGTGGGATTTTACTGTTCCTAGAATTTGCATACTGTCCAGTGTCTCCCTATCGTCGTGTCCCAACTCCTTCGTCCTGCTCTCTACAGACTGCGTTGCCATGCTCTCGGCGTCAGCGTAAGTCCCTTTGCGATACGCATACCATGCGCTTCGAAACATCAACGCAGCGTGTGTCAGCACTGCTTCTCGACCCTTCGGTTTCAGTTCCAATGCCATTTTGACGTGCGGGTAGAGGGGTTGACACGTTGCCCAAGTTTCGTACTCTCCGCTGGGGAAAGCGCTATTGAGATTGCCGATGAATTGACTGCTCCAGCGCTCAAAGCGTCCGTGGGCCATCAGCCATCTCTGCGTCCCAAGCTGTACCAGCCTATGCATCTCGAATACCTTCACATCAGTGGTAATGGACACGAAGGAGTAGCTCCGGAGCATAGTGATGTCCTCCTCGAACTTCTCCTCTGCGTCGATGTCCGAGCCGTCTTCCAGACCATCCGAGCTGTCGCCATCGATGTTGCTGACCATACATTGAACGCCGCTCTCTCCGCCATGCTCTGTGCCAGACGTCGCAGCTCCCTCGCCATCCTGGCACACGTCTTTCTTGCACAGTAGTCCCTCCGGAATCGCTTGGCGGTCAAAGAAGCTCATCAGAGAGAGCAGTCCCGCCGCCGACGGCCTTAATGTTTCGATCTGCTCGAAGGAAATCTGCCAGGTCAGGATGATGGAGTTTTTCGCCTCCCGGTCTCGGCGGAGATCTCCTCCGTCGAAATCCAACAAACTTCTCTTTGACTTATTCGTTTGCCGCAGCTTCTCGAGGTACTGCTGAATTGTGCACCTTGGCGCTCTCTGGTTAATATACGCCGCCGCCTGCGACAACGCGAGCGGCATGAATTCCAGCGCTTCTGCAAGCTCAGCGACGTCTCTTCTTGAATGATCAGAGAACAGCTTCTTTTCCACGAGCGCCAGCGCAGAGTCCTCATCCATCGTTGCCACGGCGATCATGTTGGCAGTGTGAACTATCTTCAAGGCTGCCTCTGTGGTCCGGCTCGTGAGAAGCATCGACCCATGGTCGATGGTGGGTAGGTAATCAAGACATCGTTCTCCGTTCTGGGCACGTTGGTTCGCGCTTCCGGTTTGCTGTGTTGATGAAGGAGGCTCGAGTAAGAAGCGAACATCGTCGGCGTTGTCGAGAATCAACAACCATTTCCCTTTCCCGACGTCGCGAAGCCAACGTCGGAAGAGCTGGAATACGTTCGCGTTCGGCTGATCGCGTCCTGGAACTCTGAGCTGGTCTAAAGCGTCTCGAACGCTCAGCTCGAAGCGTGCTGGACCGCTCGCATGTATCCACAGAACCCATGTGTTCGGCGAGCTCTCTCTCACCCTATGTGCGTATTCGATCGCGAGCTGCGATTTGCTGCCGTCTTGTCAGCGAAGGAATGCGGTCAGAACATGATTGGCGTACCCAACCCCGCCAAGTCCGACAAGCGCGACCCTGGCGGCGGGCTCGGACAGCTTGGCGTGGATCTCGTCGATCAGCGCTTTGCGGTCGACGTAATCCGGATCGCGTGGGAAGGGGACGGTGGAGAAGGGACTGGGTGGAGTCTCCGGTTGCGCTGCTGGCGCTGTTGGTGTCAGATGCTACCGTTAGCCGTAGTGACTCACGAGCCCGGCGCAGCGAGAGGTTTCCGACTTCACTTGCCTGGTTGGTGAATATTAACTTGAACCGGGCCGTGGCTCTGCGCAAATGTTACGCCATAGCTATCCCTGCCGACCGAGACATGGCTATTTCCAGACGCCATGCTCGGTTCAAGTGAATGTGCGCTCTGCGACGTGAGAAGGGGGGAAGCAGGTGGGAGAGAGAGAGACAGAGAAGG